>TARA_R110002167_G_scaffold31464_17_pt1 | contig 18388 bp, 17 predicted proteins | sample TARA_R110002167 | Tara Oceans TARA_R110002167 (sample SAMEA4398238) | marine metagenome | biome: Polar Biome; feature: [MES] marine water layer (ENVO:01000295) within the mesopelagic zone...; material: water (ENVO:00002006), including particulate matter (ENVO:01000060) such... | reverse complement strand
GCCAAGTGGTTGGACGATCCATTGAGACTGCCTGTTGCTTTAAAAGTATCTGATAATCAACATTTATGGGTCAAACCGAGCCACCAAGGCGCACAAACTCTGCTCCAGCAGTATGATAAACAAGGTTATATGGATACCTTGGACCAAGTTCAACTCAGCGGCGACAGGGTGTTATTTTTAGGACGTGTTACCGGTGTGATCAATGTAGGAGGTAATAAAGTGCATCCAGAGAAAGTGGAGCAAGTGTTATTGCAATGCCCCTCTATTGGTCAAGCGAAAGTCTATGCTAAAAAAAGTGCCCTAATGGGAGAATTAGTGGTGGCCGATGTCACGGTGATTGAGAATGCTGACCAGCACAGTGTTAAACAAGAGCTGTTAAAAATATGCAAAACTCACTTACAACGTTTTGAAATCCCAACCAAAATTAGCATAGTGGATAATATTATCTGTGAGCCAACGGGTAAAGTGAATAGGAAGCTACAACATGGTTGATTACGTGATTGTTACGGGAGCCAGCAGAGGTTTAGGCTTAGCGATTTGTCAACAAGCCGCAGTTGAAGGTTATGGAATTATTGCCCTTGCACGCCAGTTTTCAGAGCCCTTAAAATTATTGCAGCAAAGCTATCCTGATTTAGTCCACTATCATGCTGCTGACTTAGCCGATACGGATAGTTTAGCTGCGCTGTGTAAGCAATTAGTAAAACAGTATGGACGACCTTATGCATTAATCAATAACGCGGCTGCAGGTCATGATGGCGTGTTGGCCACCATGCCTAACTCTGCCATTGAGCATTTAATGCAGCTGAATATTCAAGCGCCTATTTTACTGTGCAAGTACTTAGTGCGCTCCATGTTGTTAAATCGCAGAGGCCGGGTGATTAATATCTCGTCTATTATTGCCCAAACCGGATTTAACGGTCTGAGTGTTTATGCTGCCAGTAAGGCTGCATTAGAAGGCTTTAGTCGGTCCTTAGCTCGTGAAGTAGGGAAGGCCGGTATAACAGTCAACTGTGTTGCTCCCGGTTATATGCAAACTGACATGACCAGCAGTTTACAGGGCTCCAAGTTAGACAGTGTTAAAAGGCGCAGCCCATTGGGGAAATTAGCCACGGTGGATGACGCCGCGGCTATGGTTGTATATTTACTCAGTGAGCGCGCATCGGCTATTACTGGCACCGTTATGACTGTGGATGCAGGCAGTACGGCATAATTCAAGCTAAAGCTGTAGGCTGAAATGCCGATACATTGTTGATTTCTATTAAATTTTGATTGGTGGTATATGAAGTTATCGGTATTAGTGCCAGCTTACAACTTACAGGACTACATTGTACCTTGTCTGTTGTCGGTACTAGAGCAAGAAACCGACTTTGACTATGAAGTCATTGTTTGTGATGACGCATCAACCGACGATACCGCCGCCAAAATTGCGCAGATAGCCTCGTTATTTCCACTCAAACTGCGCTGCATATACAAAACAAGCAACGCCGGTCTGGCGGGCAATATGCAAACCTTATTGGCCGCTTGTAGAGGTGATTATATTGCTTATATGGATGGCGATGACTTAGCCTTACCCAGTAAGCTACAGACTCAGGTTGATTACCTAGATGCCCATGGGGATTGCCACATGGTTTATCACGAATCAGATATGTTTGATTCAGTGAGTGATAAAACCATTAAACTGTATTCTCAAGAATTCTATAACTGGTCTTATATTCCAGCGCGTTCAAACATTGAACATATGATTAAGTTTGGCAGTTACATGCAAGCCAGCAGTGCGATGTTCAGACGCCACAACCATTTGCTCGATGCGGTAGCTGGCGATTGTAAAATTATTTTTGATTACGCATTTTACATTCTTAATGCGGGTTTTCTGCAGGCTAATATCGATTTTATTCCGCAAGTTTTAGGCCGCTATCGAATTCATGAAAACAGCTTTGGCCAGCAAACTAGTCGCTCATTTACCCGTCGTGAACAGTCCTTACAAGACATTGAGTTGGCGTGTCATTTGGCAAAGCAATTTGATGTATCTGATATGGTTATTGCGCAGGGCATTGCCCATCACCAATTTGCTGCGGCCTTGTATTTTTTAACCCGTAACGAGCAAACTTTATTTTTGAAATACATTGAACTGTCTGCTGCACAGCAGTGGTTTTTTAATGACAAACATCAACTGGCTTATGACTTAAGGCTTCAGCCTCAGCAACTTTTGCAACGTTTGCAGGGCGCTATCTAATGGAACACTTTGATGTCATTGTTATTGGCGCAGGTTTTTCAGGCGCGGTTATGGCGGAGCGTTTTGCCAGTCAGATGAATAAAACTGTATTAGTACTTGAGCAACGGCCGCATATTGCCGGTAATTGTTACGATTATCGTAATGAGGCAGGTATTCTGGTTCATCATTATGGCCCGCATTTATTTCATACCAGTAAACAGCAAGTTTGGGATTATCTGAGTCAGTTTACTCAGTGGACGCCATACGAACACAAGGTGCTGGGTTCGGTCGATGGTAAATTAATTCCTATTCCCTTTAATCTTAATAGCCTGGCTGTCTTATATGCAAAAGAGCAGGCTGAGAAAATTGAAGCGCTACTTATCAGTACCTATGGTTTTGATACTAAAGTGCCGATATTAGAGTTGCGTAAAAGCGCAGAGCCACTACTGCAAGAACTGGCCGAATTTGTTTATCAAAAAGTATTTGTAAACTATACCGCCAAACAATGGGGCTGTTCGCCAGAAGATATCTCCCCTACTGTTACGGCTCGAGTGCCGGTGGTTATTTCACGGGATGATCGATATTTTCATGATACTTATCAGGCGATACCTTCTGCAGGCTACACTAGCCTTATCACTAAGATGCTCAGTCACAAAAATATTACGGTCAAAACATCCGTAGAGGCTAAGTCTTTTATCCGCTTAGAGCCGCAGAGTAAGAGCGTATTATTTGCAGGCGAGGTGTTTAAAGGGCAAGTTGTTTTTACCGGTATGTTAGATCAATTATTTGATTATGTAGACGGCGAATTACCTTATCGTTCATTGCAGTTTGACTTTCAAACCCTGGAGCAAAGTCAGTTTCAACCAGCGACTACCGTCAATTATCCCAACGAACACGCCTTTACACGTATTACTGAGTTTAAACATATTCTGCAAGATAAGTCGGCTAGTACCACCATAGTCAAAGAGTATCCGCAGGACTATGATCGACATGATCCGAGCAAGAATGTACCTTACTACCCGGTATTTACTGAGATAAATCAGCAAAAATTTGCAGCATATAAAAGCTTAGTCGCCACGTTTCCACAAATTATCCCGGCGGGGAGACTTGCTGATTACCAGTATTACAATATGGATGATGCAGTGGCGAACGCATTAACTCAGTTTTTGTCAATTGAGCAGCGAGTCAATGACTGAAATTAGTGTCATTATGCCGGTGTGCAATGGTGAGCAGTTTATCGATGAAGCAATTAAATCGATTCTTGAGCAAACGTATTCAGATTTTGAATTAGTCATTTTAAATGATGGTTCGACAGACGATACCGCTAACAAGATAGAATTATGGCAAGCTATTGATAAGCGCATTAAAGTCATTCATCGACGTAAACAGGGTATTTCGGCTAGTTTGAATGAGCTTATTAGTTGTACTAAAAGTGCATTTCTAGCGCGCATGGATGCAGACGATATCGCAATGCCAAATAGGTTAGCTACCCAGCTTGGCGCTTTGAAGGAAGATAAGGCATGTGGCATCATCGGTTCTAAAGTTAGATTATTTGGCTTACAGAGCGGAGTTTGGCATTTCCGACAAACGGCAGAACAAACCAAAGCCTTGGCTTTACTCGGTAATACATGTCTGTGCCATCCTTCTTGGATGATGCGCAGGGATGCGATAAGTGACATAAGCTATTCTAACGAATTTCCTCACATGGAAGATATGCACTTTCTGGCTCAGTATATTCTCAAAGCGAATAGTAAACTTTATGCAATAGACGATATTTTATTAAATTACCGTGTGCACGGAACGAGCATCTCCAGTTTGCAAAATGACGAACAACTGAGGCAAAGAGCAAAAATTCTAGCTTGGACTTGGACAAGACTAGGAATTGAATTTACTGAGTCGGATCCAAGGTTATTTATTGATACCTGTTATCTTTTAAAAGCAGAAAAAACTGAAAGTTATATGGAAAGCCTAGTTGATTTACTCTCGCGTATTAAACCTCAATTTGAGCATATTAATCATTGTATCGTCCCTGAATTGGACAAGAGACTTAAATCGTTGGCTACATGATTGATAAAACGAGAGCACTTTGCATAATGAATTATTGGTATGCTAAACGGCCAGAAAACACACTGCATAGTTTTCAAATTAAAGTGTTTTGTAGATGATAAATAAGCCTAAAATTAAGTCAGACAGCCCACTAGTCACGGTCATCGTCCCCAGTTTTAATCATGCTAGTTTTCTAGAAGAGCGGCTTCGCTCTATTTCTGCTCAATCATATCAATCCATTGAAATAATTCTACTCGATGATGCTAGTCAAGATCATAGTGCACAAATACTTAGACGTTATCAGATTGAAGAACCGAGAGTAATTTTACTTGATATCAATGAAAAAAATTCTGGCTCTACAAATAAACAATGGATTAAAGGCCTCAAGCATGCAAAGGGTGAGTTTGTATGGATTGCTGAAAGCGATGATGTGGCAGAGCATAAATTTTTAGAAATACTTGTTAAACAATTTAGTATTTATGACGCTGGCCTTGTTTATTGTAATTCTTCGATGATTGATGAGGCAGGCAATGTTATCGGTGAGTACAACTATAAATCAAAATATTATAAAAATATCTGGGATCAGTCTTTTATCAAAGAAGGGAAAGAGTTAATTCGAGACTATTTTATTTTTGCAAATATTATCCCTAATGTGAGCGCCGTTTTATTTAAGACAAAGCACCTGCAAAGATCCTTGCACAATAGTGAATTCAAGTATTGTGGTGATTGGGCATGTTACCTAAACTTGGCGCTGTGCTCTGATATTGTTTTTATTCATCAAAAATTGAATTTATTTCGACAGCATACAAATACAACTAGATGGCACAGCGTAAAAAGCTACAGCAGAGAGTTAAAAGAAAAAATATCGTTGCTCCGTTTTATCAAAATGACTCAACTACCCAACATAAATAAAAATATTTCACATGCTTTGGCTAATTTGTTTATTTTTAGAAACAAATATAAAAGAATAGCCAGAATAGTGAAACGTTTGAGGCAGCTTGAAGTAGATAAAATTGCGTTATATGGCTGTAACGATATCGCTAATATATTATTAACAGAATTAAGCAATAGACACGAAATAACGTTGATTTTTGATAGAGATAAAGCTGGGCAGGTTTGCCAGGGTATTGCCGTGAGTCAACTAAACCAAGAAAATTTAACCATGATTAATGTTATTGTTATTTGTTCATTAGAGCATGCACAAAGTATGAAGTCAGAATTGTCCAAATTAAATTATAAGGGCTTGATACTTACCATATGAGTTTATAGGTTTGGATTGTATCCTAGTCTTTCAAAAAGCTTATCTTGTAACATGTTTTGATAGCAATTTAAGTCTTCACTTGTATCAACTTCAAGCCAACCTCTGGTATGTAAACTGACTCTGACATCAAACGAACGTTCTATTAAAATCATAATGAAGTCTGTTAAATACATATTTTTTGTCATGACCTGCGGTAATTGATTGTATGTTTCTAGCACTGAACTCAATGCTGATCCTTTTATCTTAATTAAGCCGATATATTGCGCCTGTGCTTCGTCATAGTGGCTTATCTTTTTGCCTAAAGACAGTAGTTTTTGATTGCTTGCATTGTATAGAAATGATTCAGCATCAGATAACGGATCGTCCATTCTAAGCGACCATAAACTTGACCAAGCAGAATCAGCCGAAACGACAATTTCGCCCTCACTCTTGACTAACTTTTCCAGTACTTGGCGTTCATAAATAATATCGCCATAAGAAATAATTAAATCCTCTTCTTGTTTAAAAAGTTCTTTTGCTGTCATTAGTGAAAACAACATATTACTTTCACGAAATAGCTGATTGGTAAAAAGCCGAATGTTATATGGCATAAAATGTTCTGATAAATACCCTGTTACTAAAGCGATATTTTTAATTCCAAAATTTTTAAAAACGTCAAGCTGATATTGTAGTAAAGGTTTATCAGCTAACTTAACCAATGCTTTTGGACAATTATCTGTGTAAGGACTCAATCGTGAACCTGTGCCAGCAGCTAAGATAAGTGAATTCATGTAACAAACATTTCCTTTAGTAAATCAATATCCTCGTAACGAAACGGCATTATTCTTTCGGGATGCCACATGATTCCGGTAACCCGTTTATCTAAACTTTTAATGCCTTTGATTACTGCGTCGTCTGCTATTGCAAAGATCTGATATGCATGGGGAGCCTCATACGCGGCCCAGTTATGATAACTGTTCACTTGCTCACGGCTACCATTAATTGTGATTGTTTGACTTACCCTTACATGATTATCAACTTTAGTCAGTTTAACGCCTTCGTTATGCAGAATACATTGCATGCCTCGACATACCCCTAAAATCGGCATCCTAGTTTCTTCGGCATATTTTAACAACCATGTTTCTAGCTGGTCTCGTTCTGGAGCGTTTCCAGCGTAATCGAATAGATCATTACCCCCGGTTAGAATAATGCCTTTTATTGGGATACTGTTTATCAAGGTCTGCGCTTGCTCAAGATTATTGGGCAATATTAATGGGCAAAGATTTGCAGCAGACAATAAGTTTATCCAGCGCTGATCTAAAGCATCGCGTCTTTCATTTTGTTTTGCTTCGTCTAAGACCCGTTGAGTAATTGCTACCAAGTTCATCGTATCAAGTCGACTTTTTTGTTTGCGCAATCAATATATAGTTTTTCAGCTCTACTCCAACGAGCGAATTGTAATTCTCCGGCCCCAATGATAGCTGGAAGATTAAGTTCGCCTGCACGAATCGCCATATGTGAATTACATCCACCATATTTAGTGACAAAACCTGCGATTTCTTGTGAGAAAATCCAGTCATAACCTGGGTCTGCTGATTCAATAAATAATATCTTACCTTTCAAGTCGGCTGAGTGGTTATCGTGCAGGTTAACCACCGATGCAGTGATAGAATTTTGAGTGATAAAATTAGCTTGGTCTTGCATCAAACTGAACTGATATACATCGTTCGGATGCTGAATCAATGCGGGCAAATGAATCGTTTTAGCAATCAGATAATTCTCTTTACCAAGTTTAACTGAACTGGCTAAGGTGCCTGTGGCACTGTAGGAAGTCGAGTACAATTTGAGAATATCCCGAATGTCAGTAAAAGCCATATTTTCTTTAGAGAACCCCATTCCTTGACCCAGTTGTTCAATCAATACAAGGCAGTCACTTAGACTCTTAGAAAATACAAACTTGCCTAACTCTCTGGCTTCAATAGCCCCTTTTATAAAATTGAATAAACCTATAGCTTCAATTTCAATGCCTTGTTGCTTTAAAATAGTATTGATAGTGTTCAATTTTTCGAGCGAAATAGGAAAGCTGTTTTGCTGTCTATTGTGTTCGGTTGCCGGCGATCCCCAATCAAAATACTGTTCTGGCTTCTCATCATATCGTGCAGACAATATATCGTAAGTTCCGGGTCTAAGATGTCCGTAAATGTATAAAAAATCTTCTCGATCGAGTTGTTCAAAGTCTTGCAACATTTTTGAACTTACCGTCGTAACACTCTTTAAAAATAAATTGCCATCTTCTCGTGTTATAGCATTGATGCTAATTAGTGACTCTAATAACTGAATAGCAATAAAGCCAGCCCGAGCCAAGCCTGCAAAAGGCAAGGTGCCATAATTTTTACAATCTTCTATCAGCCAATGTATTTTCTCTATTTTGTTCAGATGACTATTTTTAATTAAATATTGTTTCGTCTTCAGTGCTTCGATTAATGCAATATCGTTACGCCAAATTTCACTATTATCACAAATTATATTATTAGTTAGGTTTAGCAAACTTTGTTTAATTTGCGATATTTCTTCAAAACTAAATCCGGCACTGTTTAATTCTTCCAATCTTTTGTCTATATCAAAGCTATAACAAGAATAAACAATAGCGAACTCGATCTTGTCATGTAAAGAGGGATTGGCAGACAGTTTATTTAGGTAGAAATTAACCAATTTTTCTGCCAATTGTTGACTTAGAGTTGACGGAATAAAAGAGTTAAAGCTCAATCTAACGTCAATATATGGTGTACCACCAAGCACGACTAACAGTGGGAACCCATTTACATCTCTGTAACCATAATTAGTTCGTTGATGCGACCAAATGCGGTCTGTAACCAATTCTTTGTAGAGTGACAGTGCTAAGGGTTTCGGTTTGATTCCGATTATTTCTGCTGGGTTCCAATCTGGCATAACACCAAAGACTGTCGATTGGCCAAGTAAATACGGATGTGGACAGGAAAGACGGTGCACTTTTTTGGCTATACAGTTGAGTTCAATTTGCTGAGAACTATTTATGCGTTCAACTTGGTGGCCAATTAACAAAGGACGGACTTGAAAAATATATAAAATATCCTGCTTATCAATAGCGAACTCTATGTCTAAGACATCAATTTGAAATATAACCTGTAGCTGCTTTACTGCGTCAATTAAGTTACTTTGCCAACCTGCTTTAATCTCAGCAAGGTGCGATATAAACTCTGTTTTACTATTCTGGCTTGCACCTGAAGTGATCGATTCTGTACTCGACGTTTCATCATCATAGTTTATGACAAAGTAATGCGCCCCTGAGTTTGGTTCGAAACTAAAAATGACACCTGACAATTTAACATGACTAAGTTGTGGTTGGACAAAAATTTGGTCACAGTCAGTAATTTGTCCATAGGAGGCAAAGACACGTTCAACTGCATCTTTAATTTCATTTTCTACATGAGTTACATTTAGGATGGTTTCGAAACAGCCGGCCATTGATTGCTCTGCATTGTCTTCTTTGAGACAGCTAGAACGTACGATTAAATTGTGTTTTATTTCAAAAACCAATAAAGCCTTCAATATTTTCGATTTTTCACTTTTCCACTGGAGATAGGTAAACCGGTAAATAGGCAGTACAGTCGCATTTTCTAGGAGTTGACCGGCATGTTCCAGCGCTTCACATTTAGTAAAAGTGAAACTCACCGGATTCATGGACGTTTTAACTACATGTAGGTTATTATTCGGGTTGCGCATTAAATCTGGCCTGCATAATTACTCAATACAATCTCTTCAATGTTATCGGCCAATGTGTTGCGTAGCATAAGCGATATTTCTTTTTCAAATGCGATAGAACATATAACAATTGGGTGCTTTATCAATGGAAGTGCTTTATTACTCAAAATGTCATAACCCAATAGCTTTTGACCTTGTTTTTGCAGATTGCTATCAAAAAGGGCTTTAATAGTAAATCGCTTAAACTTGTTGTTCAGATAAATAAAATCTTCGGCAACTTGTCCGGTCCCGTATAAATATAGTTCTGCTATATGTTTTAGCTCAGGTGCAGATGCTAAAAGCTCAAAATCAAATGTAAAAGTGGCTTTCAATCTACTTTCAGCGAGATCGGAAGAGAAGAATTCAAATGTTTTCGCTGACGAACTTGCTGATAACAAACGGGCATACAATGCGTCAAAATCATGTTGAAAATCTAATTTACCAATATCCTTTTGATACTTAATAGTATGAGCAATATAAAGACCTTTGTGTAATATCCAGTTTGCAATCCGTGACGAAAAATCATGTTGATACTGCTCAATATTGAGAAGGGCTTTACAGGCATGTTCGAGCGCCTTGTAGCGATTCAAAAAATAGTAATTATGTTGAAACGGGTCGGGTGTTCTGGATTGCGATTCAGCCGCAAAATATAATATTACTGGATCATCAGGAAAGAGCAGTAAAGCTGCTTCGACGATATGATTGAAAGGGGGTGACTTGAGATGGAAATCTTCCAAAAGTCGAATAATTTGCAAATATTCAGAAATGTGTTCTGACTTTTTATTGAATACTTCAAGGTATTCCCAGCTTGGGTGATGTTTGTCATCTAAAATATACGGCAAATTCTCTATAAGGTATTGCATTGAATTACCGGGATGAAGCAGGGTTGCTTGCCGATGTAATTCTATTCGTTTTGAAAAATAATCAGGTTTATTCAAGTAATCAGATATTTTTTGTAAGAGTTCGTCTTGGCTATTAACGATTAAACCCAGAGGAAACATTGTGTGGCTATCTAGCGCATTATAATCCAAGCAAAAAATGGGGCGTCCGGTCGCATAAGTAAACATTTGTCCAGTATGAACTCGATGGGTAATTAATAAAGTAGCATCCGCATAGTCATCAATATAAGAAGTGCCTTCACTGATAAATACCTTAGACGAATGAGTAAAAGACATAATTTGTTGACTGAGCTCTGATCTACAAAGGTCACCGGGAAAGGGCCTGAAAACAATCTCTGCACTCGTAAATTTGTTAACAAGATTTGCTAAAACTAAGCCGACATTATCTCGAGACGCTTTTGATTCCAATAACCAATTGGAAAGGTGATAGACAATTTTAATTTTTTCAGAAGTTGGTGTCGTTCGCTTGATGAAGGCATCCAATTTGGGAAAGCCCATGGGAATAATCCCAAGCGATTCTGTCGCGCGCTGATTTAGGCAAGCAGGAAGTTTTACTGTAAGGTTTACTTTATCTCTTTCGCCAATCTGAGTCGGGCTTAAAATATAGTCATAAACTAATGCTCCTCCGTAACGGCCAATTGTGTCCGAAATCGGAATATCAATACCATGGGGGCATCCGATGCGAATAACGTGTTTGGGGAAGAACCAATTAACAATGTGATTACTCTCGGGTAAAAACACGGCTTTGAATAAGCCGAGGTAACTGTGATAACACATTTCTGGAAGAGCCAAATATATAAAAGGTTCAAAGTCTTTTTTGCGTTTTATGGTCTTTTTTGTCATCTGGCTAAGATCGGCAATAGCGATAAATCGGTTAGCTGTATGGTTTCTAAAACCTTCTCCAATGTGCGTTAATTGATTGCATGTGACTGAAAAGCAAAAGTAAGCACCAAGGCATTTTATGTCTTTGAAACGTTTATTTAATTCAGCAAGATTCTTTTCAAAAATGACAACAAGGATATGAATCAAATTGCTATCAGGCAAATTAAGTAAAAGCTGTTGGATGTCTTGTGGATTTCTATCAAGTGAACGAAGACTAAGTTCGATTTTAGCTAAGTCAATCTCTGAATATAATGGAAATTTTTTCGCTAGAATATTATTAAGCAAATGATTATTTTGCTGTGTCATATAGGAAACGCTCAGTAATATGCGCTGCAAGTTCGTTTATTTCTTCAGTATTGCGTTGGGCATCATTGTCTATCAATAAGTTGGGAGATAATGGTGCTTGCATTAAATGGTCGATTCCAACCATATCGCCTTCAACGCCATTTCGGCTATTTACATACAATATTTTCGGATCGCGGTTTCGCCTGGTTTGCTCTTTGGTACGCAAGTACACTTCAAAATATCCTTGAATGTTGTTTCTGTTCCAATCGTGTACTTCATGGAACATGCTAATTGTCGGCACGATGACGGTCAATCCTTGATTGGCGGCAAGATAAGCTAGTTTTGCGTACCTGAATGACCCAGCAAGTCGGCTAACTTGATCAAAACCCCAATGGGGATCGTTTATCGCATCTCTGACCAAATCACCATCAAGAATGAGCGGTGTAATGTTAAATTTTATTAGCTCCTTTTGAATGCTTTGTGCAATGGTTGATTTACCAGCACCGGATAAACCAGTTAACCAAAGTACTCGACCATTCATTACTTGATAACCCGGAAGATGCTTATTACTTGCTACACACATTCGATTATTCCTCTTTTGGCATTAGGATCAAAAAGTGCGTTAATCTTTTTAATGGTCAAATTTCTTAAAATCGGGTGTATAACGTAATAAGTTCGATTGGACAGAGTTGGTTTCTTATCCATCGGTTTGCACTGTCCTCTAAGATAATCACCCAGCACTTTTCTTAAAGTAACGGCTCTAATCCAAGGGTCTAAAATATAATCAAAAAACAATGGCATATTTTCTGTAATTTGAAGATTAACAGAAAATTTTGTGCAATGAAGATCAATGCCATCATCTAATCTTGAACTCATAAAAAAGGCGGTGGATGCTAGGGACATATTATCTAATAAACTGTAATAAAAGCAGGTGCTTCCTCGGTATTCTGGCAGTTTTCCGGGGTGAACATGTATGTATCGATTGTTGTGTTCAAATAACTTCGGTTTCAAAATTCCACCACCTGTAAATATCCAATCCTGACAGGGGTGCTTAAAAATGACCTCTGATAAGGATTTGTCGTTGATGTTGCTGGCGTCAGTTGAAATTGTTTGTACATTGAATTCTTTTACATATTGTGCGAGTTCATATCCAGGATCGAAATATAGATTGGCATAATCATTTAATTGGGCTTCTTCTACCAAGCCCTCTACTATTCCTTTGGGGTTTTCCATGATAACTATAACATTAACTGCCAACTTCATGTTTCGTAATATATTAAGATATGCTGTCGCTCTAGCACTAGGAAACCAGATTAATCCAATTGTCGTTTTATCCATTTGATACTAACCTCATTAAAATAACATGTTCCATTTCTAAGCAAATCGCTAAGTCACTCCTGTTGAGCATATTGTGTCCTTGTTTAATCAGTTCACAACATTTATCAACAAGTCTTATTGCCGAGTTTAATGCATTGAGATCGTTATTTAGGTTAGATAATTTAAGCAGTAACAATGCTAGTTTACAGTAAATGTCAGGTAAATTATTTATGTCACTGATAGGCTTCATTTGCTCGCTATAGTGAGTATGGATTACTCCATATAACACGAATTTTTTTTCGAGCTTAAATAAATAGTCTAAATTAAGGTCATCGATGTTACCTGAATTTAAGCTTCTTTCTATGAGCAAAAGTTTTGAAATGACTGCTTTGGGATCATCCACAGGAGTGTTATCTATAGGTTGGTCAATTACTTCAGGCACAATTAATGATTGTTGCCGTTTTCTTAAAAAAGATACGAGTACATCACCAGTTTCTATTTGTGGAATGTCACTTTCATGTTTGTTTGTTGAATATATAATCGAGCCAATTTTAACCACAATCGCTAAATTCCCTTATTCCACTTGTGCCAAAAATACACCATAGTTAATACGATTGCTCTCGGTATAATACAGTTTGTATTCTGGAACCATCGATTTTATTAATGCAGGAGCATCGGAGTATGGAAAATCTAATAAGATCAGCTTTGGTTTATATTGAGTAATGACCTCGGCCGCACCTTTAACTACTTCTGTTGCAATTCCAATTCTGCCACTTTCAATCAAACTTGGTATAAACCCTGTTTGACTTACATATTGGTCTAATGTGTAAGTATAGATAGCCATGTCTAATTCTTGTTTCCGAATTTTTTCTCCTGGTATTGTTGCAACAATGTCGCCGCCTCCAGTATGTCCGTCACTTCGAAATGCTGTCATTCCTGATGTTGACCATGCCCCGGCACAGACAGGGACAATTTTATCGTGCAATCCCCAATCCATCAGATTTAGACACAGTTGAGAATAAACATAGGGGTTTGCTTCTAAACAATGTGCAGTAAAATCATTGCCACAGCGATCCGCAAATGTTTTCAAAACACGACCGTAATATGGACCTACACAGAGAATTTTTTCGCCGGGTTGAGCATTGACAATAGGATGCTCATATTGGGTTCCACCCTCATTTGAAAAGCCCTCTACATATATATTGTTGCGTATCATTTGATCATGTTGATAAAGAATATCTTTGGACAATTGATCTTCCAATAAGCGGTGATTAATCGAAATATCTGTAGCATTTTCTCTGACAAAAAAGATATTTTTAAACAATGGACGCAACATTGCCGCAATGTCATTTTCACCATGGCTTGCGACAACAATGACTAAATTTGGAAATTTTTCATGAGCCTGTAACGGTGAAAGAATCGGCAAATTATTGAGAGTAGATTGGATCGTAGACTGGTTTATATTGATAAACGCTTTAACTTCCGTCGTTCCGTGTTTGAGATAAAGTTGCTGAATTTTACTTGCTGCTTGATCGCAACCTGCTATGAGCAAAGTACTCGCAGGAGGGGCTAAGATGGACGTTCGCTCATGGGGCGGAAAATCGAATTGAGTGAAGTTAAAATTTGTTGATTTCATACTTTATCTTGCCTTTTTTGATTAAACGCATTTAGCGAAAAAGATGCCAAAACTGCGTCGTCCTGATTCACTGTAGTAAATGCGGTAGTCTTGACTTAGCTGTTTAATTTGTCTGGCAATATCTGAATATGGTGAAGCAGCAAGTAATAATTTAGGTAAGGTTTGCTTAAGTGAGTTTTGTCCTCCTTTCAATATGTGCTCTGCCATTCCTGGTCGTGAACATTCTATCATGGTCGGATTAAAGCCAGTTTGCGCAATATAATCATCTAAACTAAAAGCATAAGCTGCTTGGTTTAAATCCTTTCTATTGGCAGCAGATAAGGCAACCAGCGTTTCATTATTGTAATATCCACACGCACCCTGATTATCAACTAAAACAATACCAGTATTGGAGTGAACTGCATTACATACGGGCACAACATGCTTTTCAATTTCCCAATTGACAATATTTTTGCAAAGCTGAGAATACAGTAAAGGATTTTCTTCAAAACAGTGTATTTGACATTGGTGATTGGACATAGTCACAAACTGCCTTAATGGCCTACCTAACATCGGGTTTATTGATATTATTTTATCTTGCGGTTCAACTTTGACATCAGGGTGCTGATAACAATCGTTTGTGCCATTAATTTGCGAGAAGTTGTTGATATACGCGCCGTTGCTCAGCAAAGTATGATGTTGTTGCAAGAAATTTCGTGACCTTTGGTCACCGAGTATAGAAAGCGTAGCATCTATGTTATTGTTACTAAAGGCTGTTTTCTGTGGTGGAAACGTCAGACGTAAATCATTCATACCAAAGGGATTCTAGTTGGTTGTTCTTATATATATCGACTGAACACATAAAATCTTTGAAAAAAGAATATAGCCCAAGAAAATGTCCTTTTTGATAAAGCTTGTACTTGCATTCAATTGGCAAATTAATGAAAATTCATTTGATTAGAAGTAATTCTTCACTCACTCGAAAATACTCTGAAAAATAAGCCATCGCATCGTCAAAATTGTCATAGTGTAAAAATTCTTCTTTGATTCGGAAAACTTTATTTTCCAGCCAATTAATTTCTGCTCTGCGTTTGGCTGATAATTTGTGCATATAGGTCGCTTCTTTGATCCCGCCGGCAAAAAATATCTCGTGTTGAGAGGGGGGAACCTGTTGTTTTTCCGCTAATTGTTGGCAGATATAATCTTTATCTGATTCGCTACATTCATTTAGTAAGTTTAACCAGGTTTGATGCAATTCATGTTTTTCTTCATCGTTTGCCCAGATAATAACTTTGTCCAAGTCTTCTTTTGCCCGAATTAATAAATTAATCCTATTTATTGGTATGTTTTTTAGGCGTGGTTCTGAACTCTGGCTTTGAATCACACAATAGTCACGCGCAACACCGTTGGTGATACCAACCCATAAATTTTCCAAAGGCGTTTTTGATAAATACGGTCGAATTTCTTGTTCACTAAATGATGCAAAATACTCTTTAATAGAAGCTGTATTTACCATGCATTGATAACCAGTTGAAACGTTTGCAGAAGTACAAGCAAGCATTAGCGGTTGGCCCAAATCAAGACACGTTCTGGCCAGTGAAAGCGCAGCAATCATCGAAGTAATATCCGGAGATATAGGTGAAAATACCCGGCCATGTTGTTTGATAATGCGGCTTATTAGATTTCGATGATAACAACCAGAATATATTTTACCGTAACACTCACTGGGCCCAAGACTGCGAGAATAGGGGGGGATTTCAAAGGAAAAGCGTTGCTGTAATACCTCAATAGGGCAAAAGTATTCAGCCACTTTTGGTTTGAAATGGGGGACATAATTACCTGAGAATACTTGGTCGGAAAATTCATTAATCATCAATGTTTCATTCCACCAACTGACCAATTCGGCGGGATGTGATTGTAATACTCTATGTAAAGTTGCCAATGCATCTGGGCGAAACATGTATTTCTCACTAATCAGAGTAACATATTCACCTTGGGCCTTTGATAAAACAAAATCCCAGTTATCACACATTGATAGTTGCCTTGTCGGAGCAAAATAATGGAATCGTTTATCTTCTACATATATGTCTAATGCCGCTTTACAACTCAAATTTTTGAAATTATCTGATACGATTACTTCAAAGTCAGTAAATGTTTGCTTTGCAAGGCAGCTAAGACATAACTCGACATAATCTGGTCTATCCCTAGTCGGGATAACAATTGAAATAAAAGGGCGAAGCGAATTAGTGTTCATGTGTAGAAAGTTAGTCCTTGATACATTTCAAAAAACCGTCAGGTGCTACGGTAATTAGTAATTTTGCTTCGATATCCTTATCTATTTTAAATCGATCATTTTTTTGCAGAAATTCGAACACGGCAGTTTTGGGATTATTGCCTTTTCCCCAAGGACGGTCATTAATAAGATCATCTGGAATATCTTCAATTAGTGTATCAAAAACAATAAGATAGCTGTCTTTTGTGACAAGTTGAGAATACAAATTAAGTTCTTGAAGAACATGCTCATGTGTATGGTTTGAATCCAGTACTACTAATATTTTTTTCTTGCCTTCTGCCAGCGCAATGACTTTTTCAAATGTACTGTTGTCAATAGAAGAGCCCTCTATCAGTTCAATATTCTTATACATGGGATGTTGTTCTATTTCAGTCCGGTTGTGTGGTCGAATATCTATATCGATTCCCAACACTTTTCCACCATTACCGAGTAATTCTATTAACGATGCGTAGTAAATGATTGAACCACCATGGGCAACACCGGTTTCAATAATTAAATCAGGTCGAGTTTGCCAAATAATTTCTTGCAGACCAATCATATCCTGAGGGAACTGGATAATAGGACGACCCATCCAAGAAAAATTATATGCATATTTGTGCCTAGTAATCTCTCTCAACCAGATCCTCGACAAGGCTTGCACATCCTTGTCATTTTTTAATCCTTCGATGTTATCTTTTACTTCTTGCAGAAATTGTTCTCTAATATTCATTCAGAAATTCCTTCCAATTTTTTGTGCCGGAACATAAATTTTCTTTGCCTTTTGTACCGCAATTAGCGATAAGATCTAGAATTGAAACATAAGGAGTAAAATCACTGCCGAGTTGTGGGTAAGGTTTCATTTTGTAATCCATATAATCTACCGCTATGCCCTCGGATTCAAATAATTCATGGTCTAGATACTGTCTTGCCCCATGGCCCGTTATATAATCAGTGCCGTTCAATTTTTTAACAATATTTATAACCCGTGCCGAAGATTTTCCGGTAATTCCGAGTTGGGATGACCTTATAAAGTGGCTAGGATCACCGATGTTGAAATAGCGACATACTGCTTCGATACTTGCAATGGAGAGGTCTGCAATGCTGTTATGATTAGCTGCATATACGCTTTCAATAACATCCATCATGTCAGTTTTAAAGGGGGATTTTACGTAGCTTTGCTTTAATCTTTGCAGATGCTTGTGTTGCCAATTTTTTTTGTAGTCTATTTCAACCTCATTAATGGCCACATGAATATTAGTATGAATCACGGGAACAGACATCCAACTGGTTTTTTTACCGTCCCACATTTGAACTCTATTGGTGAAACTGCCTTTTGAATACTGAGCATCATCATAGTGTACATAACAATTTGATAATTTTATTTGCTCAAATAATCCAACCCAAGGAAAGAACATAGGCTGCGATATGACAATATTCATTCGAACACCGTAATATTTTCACTTTCTTGCAAGGACAAAATTGCGTCCGCATAATGTTTGTTATGCATTACTGGATTTAGTAAGGGGAATTTTTGATGTTTTGCATTCGGCGAAAATATATCTTCATGTTCGTCTTCGTTTTCGCGTTCAAGTAAATCGACTAGGAATAGCATTAGCCAAATTTTCTGGATATAAGAAATTTTATTGGCTTTTAAAACGTCATTGAGTATGTCAGAACTAATATTCTTCGAAGTCTGTACAAGAATATGGCCACCATCCATTGATTCATCTACGATATGTGCTGTCGCACCTAACACCCTACTTTTTGTTTTCAGGGCTTGTTCAACAGCATTGAACCCTTTGAATTCAGGTAGAAGGGAGGGATGAATATTTATCAGTCG
>TARA_R110002167_G_scaffold337245_2_pt1 | contig 18468 bp, 5 predicted proteins | sample TARA_R110002167 | Tara Oceans TARA_R110002167 (sample SAMEA4398238) | marine metagenome | biome: Polar Biome; feature: [MES] marine water layer (ENVO:01000295) within the mesopelagic zone...; material: water (ENVO:00002006), including particulate matter (ENVO:01000060) such as...... | reverse complement strand
TTGGCCAAGCAGAGGCTGAACTTGGTGATATTTACTCTTCCCCGGATGGTAATATAGTATTTGGTCACACGGATGTTTATTGGACGAATATTGCTAAAGTAACTAAACTTGAGGGCCCGATTTATTTTACATTACCTGTAGGTGCTACTTATGTTGCGGGTAATCTAAACACCACCGTTGAGAATCTCGCTCTAGCTAATAAATGAGTAGTATAGATTTAGAAGGGTTACTTGGGTCGCTCAATAATGTAAAAAATAATTGGGCAAAAGAAAGTGACATAGCCGGGCAAGTCGCGGAAAAAGGTGGGGAATATTTAGTTAGTGGCATCGAGACGAGTATGAACGCAGTTGAAGCTTCCCTTACGGAAGCCCGGAACAACCTAACAAGGGAGTCCTTAAATAAAGTAAAGGCCGATTTACAGGGATTACAGAGTAGTCAATCGAAATATGTTCAATTCAAATATGGTCTAAATATTTACAAGGGCATAAATATAGCCGGGGCGATTGTTGACCCGGAAACAGCGCGTGAGAATGTCGGAAAAATACTTAATCCGGGAAATCTTGCCGGTACGGTATTGAAGGGTTTCCTTGGTTCAGCGATTGGTCTAGGTGGCGTAGTTTCCGGTATTTCTGGTGAGGAAACCGGTTTCGATCCGGTGGGAAAGTTCGTACAGGGGATTGATAAGAGAGCGGACTGGCTTGCTGAAACCCCAGTTGGGCAAGCTGGGGAATGGTTAGCTAAAAATACTGTTGGCCGGGCGACTGAGGGTCTTATGAAAATACCTTTAGGGAAGGCCAAGACATATTATACTACATTTGATGATAAATATACCCTTGGCCCGAATGACGGATATGTCCCACAGAATTCACAGCCGGATCCGGATGGGAAGTATACAAGTTCGACATTATATGGAGAGGATGCAGTTCGTGCATATAATAGTGAGAGTGGGGAAGACTACGATCCAAAAAGTTTTGAGTATAAACCCGAGCTAGGTTATAATTTAAAAGTAATTACTGATGGTGTCTCAGACACAAAAAAGCAATTCTCGATGTTAAATCCATTTGCAAAAAAAGATGGATCGGAAAAAAAACTATTAGAACGCATTTTTATCCCTAAGAATTGGTTTGCGAGACTGAGGGATGAGGCAAGTAAGGGAAAACAGGAAATACAAAATGTTGAAGATATGGATGCTTACGCTCAGACACTTGGCTTGAATAGCTTGGATCCTACAAGGATGGATAAAGCGAGCATGGAAAAGTTAAAGGTAGAATTTAACGCCCAAGTTGATACCAATATACAAGACGAACTAGAAGCAGAAAATTTAAAAAAACATTTTGCTCACATGGCGAATTTCTCTGGGACACCAATAAGGCTTAAAACCTACGATGAACCCGGCCCTGGGGAAGTACCTTTTAATGCAAATTTTGATGGCATGGATAGTCATTTGGATAACAAGTTTGGTGATTTTGATGTAGAGGAATTAGGTTTATTTGATGAAAATGGCAGACCAACCCAAGCTTTGTTTGAATATGCAAAAGAATATGATCGGGAAATAGAATTATACCACACTGGTGAGCCGAGTAATTTTGGGAGTGAGGCCGGGGCGACACCCTTTAAGATTTTAGAACCATCAGATGAATATTTTCAATCTCAAGCGAGTGATTATATTAGGGGGATAACCGCACCGGAACTAAAGGAGTATGACCCAAGTAGTGAGAAAGACCCGAGCACTTATTATTTTACGGATCCAAGTGATGATGAAAAACTTTTATATTACGACACCGAGGGTACTGACTTTAATCAAGGATTTGATAATAGTTTACAATTTAATGGTGAGGTAGATTTAAATGCTGATCCTAACCATATTGGTCATAATTGGTATGAGACTGATTTTCATGGGAATGTTTATCGACCGCAAGGCGACTCAGAATGGATGTATAGTCAAGAGTCGTCCACTTGGCTTTACGAGGATCCGGAAACTGATTGGGTATGGGAGAAGCAAGCCGGGTGGTTATATCAATCAACACAAGAGGATGGTAGTAAGTGGCTTTATGGAGATGATCAGCAATCTTGGATATCTTATGATAAGACAATTGATAATGATATTAATGATTGGGATTGGTTGACCCCGAAAAAGGAGGAGTCTGCTATTGCATCGTACTCGGAAGAAGAGATGAAGTCAGCTTGGATAGATGATCTATGGTATGACGAGTCAGATAAATTAAAAGGAAAGCTTTACGGCATGAATACTGAGTCATTGAAGCAATCGGCAAATTTCATCACAGCCGGGAAGACGGATATTACTAAAATGCATGGGTGGGCCGAAAAAAAAATGAACACCGGCTTTAATCCCGGTGAGTTGGTTTTTAGTTTATCGCAACAGGCTGGCCAGCAAGCGTGGAATAATTCGAAGCAAGAAAGTTTAGTCCCCGGTGCATCGCAAGACACAAAAAGTACTATTCCTAATATGGATACAACTGTTCCCCAACAAGAAACAAAGAGTGGGCCAATTTGGGTACCGTGGTACGAAAAAAATATTGGTGATATTAATACTGACTGGACATAAATTATGTATACAACAAAAAAAGCAAAAAGAAATCGGCGCAGCGCTAGTAGTGATAGTAGTAGTGGTGGTGGGTCAGGTTCAGGTGTAATCCTTGGGGGGTTACCAAATGCTAATTCAAACTTAGGCACCATTGAAGAGACGATGGCCCAAATTGATGCATTAGAGGTAATGCTTATAGAGCAAGAGCGACTGGCCTCAATTGAGAAACAGAATAAAGAACTTGAACAGGACGAGAAGAGTGAGAACCCGGGTTATGAATCTGAAGCATCTAAACAAGATGACAAAAGTGCCCAACCGACTCTCGGGGGAGATTTAACTGGTACTGCTCCACCCTCTGGGCCAACAGCGAGGGATATTATAACAGGAGCCCAACCGGGTCTTGGGGAAGATTTAACTGGTACTGCTCCGGGGGAAGATGACACAGGAGCCCAACCGGGTCTTGGGGAAGATTTAACTGGTAATCCTCCTCCTCCACCTCCTCCTCCTCCACCACCCCCGGACGATGGGAGTGGTCAGGTCTATGAGTTACAAAATGGGTATTCTTATGAATATGCCCCGAACCCGGATATTGCCGGAGAATTTCTAATAACGCTAAAAGGCCCGGATGGATTAGTGATTGATAGTCAATCTTCCCCAATGGGTGAAAGTATAGAATTTAATAAGAGGGATATAGAAGCACACTATACAAGTGAGTTGAATAATATATCAAATAATACATGGACTGATCCGACATCTGAATACCACACAAAACTTTATCCAACGGATCCCGGACCGGAGTCCGGGCCGGGTAAACTTGACAACCCGACTCCGGGTTCGGCAAGCGAAGATGTAAGTTTAACTGTGGGGGAGAAGACATGGGATTTTAAAACAGGGAGAACCCATCAAAACTTTTTAGAATTAGACGAGACAATTGACGAACTAAGAGATGCTTCAACGAGTTCTGAGTCAACTACTGAGGAAAAGGATGAAAGTTTAGCCCAATTGCATAAAATAGATGCTGATTTAGTTGAGTCATCGAAGCAACTCGCGAAGGTAACTGCGGAGTTAACAGATCAGGCCGAGGTAGCAGTAGAGGAGTTAAAAGCTTTAGAGGAACGGTATGAAACCGAGGAAGATCCGGATGAACTGGCAATCCTTGAGTCGAGTATTGCTGACAAGACTAAAACTCTTGATCGTCTTTCCGGGTCGATGAAAAAGTTTGATGACATGACCACGAAATTTCAAAATCGTGTAACGGAGGATATCGCTAATGGGGATCTGAAGGATACGGAAAAATCGATGAGCGATTATTTAGCACTCAGTGCTATCGTGGTAACTGCACTTGGTGCCGGGACTGATTTAATAGATAGATACTTTGGGGATGAGGATGTGGCTCCGGGAGTTGATGTTAATAAGCAAATGAGTGAAATGGTAACAGCCCTTAAACAGAATATGGCTGATGTTATTGATGTACAGAAAAAGTTTCAACCGGATTTAACTAAACTAGACCAGACCACTAAGTACCAAGATACTTTTGGTATGAATCCCCTCCAAGATTTATGGAATAAATATAATACTGAAACTGAGTCTGGGGGGTTGGCACTCGATGATTTGTATTCCCAATATCTTGCCGGGCCGGATGGTATCGTGGGGAACGAAGATGATATAACTTCCTCTTCGGATGGTTATATGGATAAAATGACTTGGCTTGAGGATCATCTGGGTAAGAATCCGGACTCTGAAATGGCTCAAGCATTTAATAAAAGTATTTCAAAACTTGGACAAGATGAGAAATACTTAGGTGGCAAACTGGATACTGCATCTAATATATTTAAGCCGACCGATGATGGAGGTTTAGGTTTCACTCAAGATCAGTTTAGGACTGATCGTCAAAAAAAGGTCATGGGACTCACTGACGATCTTATGGGTTCACCGGTTAATAAGATGCTAGAAGATTCTGTTATGTCCGAACTCGGAAAGGGTGGAGATATGGGGGATGAGTATTTTAATGCTACTCGCGATAAATTTATGGGTGGGATGGCCCCTAGTTTAGCTAAACAAAGTGGGTTACTTTCTGGTGGTGCTCAAAGGTTTGCACGTCAAATGACAGGAGATTATCAAAATACCCTTAATTCACGTCAAAATCAAGCGAGTGGTTACTTGAGTGGCCGAGGTCAGCAACTTTCCGGTATTTCCAATTTGGTTAACGCGAATACGATTAATCCTATTTCGATGGCCGGTCTTGGTGGTTCCGGGGGGCAGACATATGGACAGGCCGGACAACCAACCGGTGAACTTCTTGCGGATCCATCTACTGCTTACGCGAGTGGTATTGGCCAACAGAACTATTTAGCAGATTTATTGGGTTACTCTAATCAAACAAGTACCGGGACTGATTTAAAGGCAAGTGGTAATGATTTAAGTACTTTAGCCCAACTTGCGGATGACTGGAAAAAGAAGCAATCAAGTGATGATTAATTAAACAATAGGAAAACAAATATGCCAACTACAGGATTAAGGGGATCGGGTACTTCTATAGTTAACCCATTACAATTTGAGAAAGAGCGAGCGAGCAAGGAGCAAGGAGCCGAGCAACTTCTTCAAGCGAGGACAGATCGATCAGACCGCAAGAAGGAGGAGGAGCAAAGACTAAAAGAAGCAGATCGTGTTTTAACTGAAGATTTTGATAAGGCTAAGACGGAAGCTGTGCTACTCGGCCTTGGTAAAGGTCGAGCGAGTTCAATGAGTTTAGGTAGTTTAAAGGGATGGGTAGAAGCTCAACGCAAGATTAAGACCAATCAAATTGACATTATGAATCTGCGAGTAGCGGAAGAAAAACTTCGGGACGCGAAGGAATCTAAGAGGAAGGGTCGAATGGAAAAAATGGATCAAGCGCGAGTGACCCAAGCTGTACAGAATCCGAAGTTTGATATGACCAATCCGGTACAAGGTGTATCCGGAACTCGGAATGCCTCTCCATCTGTATTGAAATCCCTTCTTACGATTGGCCAACAGAACCAGGAATTTAATAAGGCGAAAAAGGATGCGCAGCCACCTATTCCGATTGATAAGTGGGCCACAAGAGATTTTGATAATGATGGTGTACAAGACTTTACTCAAAACCCGAATAGTGGGGCTGGACATCCTCTTCCAAGGCCACCTTCTTCGTCCGGAGGAGGAGGTGGTGGGTATGCCCAATATGACCCGACAAGACCTATTTTAAATAAGAAAGATCTAAGTGTAGCAAGCCCGGCAACGCAATTTGAGCCAACGATAGACCAAGCAACTTATGATCAGTATGACCAACAACGGCAAAAGTTACTTAATGAATTGTCTCAACCAAGACCGCCCGACATGGATATGGGTGAGACAAGGGAATACAATGACCTGATAGAAAGAAAACGAGAAAATTTAAATGACCTCAGTCAGTATTTAAAATCTGCACGAGTTGGCCCCAGTGGGGGCACACCATCAAGCCAACCCTCCCAACCTGTAAATCAGTATTTTGATGTTGATGGGAAAAGGACTCCGGAGTATCTGCAATCTGTTACGAATGCTAAAGACAAAATCCGATTGTTAGAGGAGCTAGTTCAATCCGGGAAAATAACACCTCAACAAATGACTATAATCGCAGAAGGTGGCCGGTTTCCGTTAACTGTTAAACAAAAGAATCCTTAATGATATCCTCCGCTGATTCCAATAATACGATAGATTTAAATCTATTAAATATTCCAATTGATGATTCGCTCGAAATTGATCCACCAGAGGAGGAACCTGAGTCGGGGTTGTTATTGGAAGTTCCGGAGGATTATGATAATGATCCTTATAAGGGTAGAATTTACCATAGTGGTGAAGAGGAAGTTGAGTCTGAGGTAACAGCCGGTAGTTTTGTCCAAAGAACATTTGATTCTTCCTCGCTTGATGAGTCGGGTGCGATTGTAGGAGCTGTAATGCGAAGTGGTTGGGATACGCGTGATCTAGATAATAACACTGCGATGAAGGCAAGTGATTGGGCTAAATCAAAGGCAGACGAATTATCTGAACTTAAAAAAACTAAATTCGGGGATTATGGCATTAATGAAATATTAACGGATAAGCCAATTTATGGCACTATGTCGGAGGATACCCGAGCAAGCCTCGAGGCCGGCTTTAGGCAAGTTTCGTTAGCTTTGAAAGCGGATCCGGATTGGTTGGATACATATTATAATAAACTAGCGAGGAATCATAAATTATCGGTTGATTCTTGGGAAGACTATGACAAGCATATCGAGGATCCGGATAATAATCCCATGCCGGAACTGCATAGACTTGGCCGGGGTTTAATTGAGGCAAATGATGGTAATATTGCTAATGTAAATCTTGGGGAATATGGTAACGCATTGTCCCGGAAATTTGGTCAGTATGGTAGTTTTAATTTAGGTAAAAAACTTTTTGAGTGGTCAAATGATACTTCACCGATCATTCGGGGATCAGATAGGTCGAAATTAGATCGACAAGTAAAAATGGATCAAGCGGAAGTCTCTGCATTTGTTCCTTATATGAACTATATGGCCGGGCATGATCGTATGCCGGGAGTCGGGGATCCATCTTATTGGGAGACGGCCGGAGAATTTTCCGGAATTCTTGCTACTTTTCTGGCTCCGGGTTCGGGTTTAGGGAAACCGGCTGTAGGTGTTCCTTCGCAATCGGGGGCAAGGATGCTTATGCCGGGTGCGTTGGCGACTGAAATGGGTAGAAAGGGCATTCAGTCATTAATGGCCAATCTTGGTGTTCGTCAACTTGGGAGGACTCTCCCTAAAACTGGTAAGAGTTTACCGTTAACCACTACTGAAAGGATTTCAGCAAGAGCAACTGATGCTTTTGCTTCGGGTGCAACTTGGTCATTGATGATGCAAAATGATGGTATCTCGGGAACGGAGGAGTTGGATGAAAATTATTGGTTAAATGCGATAAAACAGGAAACAGCTCAAGCCTTAGTAGATGGAACTACTTTTGCTGTGTTTGGAGAGGCGTTACATCATGTTTCTAAGGCAACAAATCCTATAACGAACCGGATATTTTATGGTGTTACTAATAAAATTAGGACTCCCGAACAGTTTGAAGCTTATTTGAATTCGGCAAAAGGGCGTATTGATAAACCTTTTAGATCATTATCAAAAGGTCAGCAAAAGGTCGCCTTAGAGGATGATGCTTTTTTTGGAATGCTTGCACATATTGCCAAGAAAAACGGAGTAAAGGTGCGTTATAAGTCTGATAAGGAGGGTGCAGTAGCGTTTGATGTGTTAAGTCCTAGACTTTGGACTAATGCGTTTCCGGCAATCCGCGCACAGATGGGGGAAATTGGAGTTAGGTTTGCCGGGAAGATAAAGGAAACTAAGCAACCCAAGAAAGCACCAAAAGATACGGAATTTTCAGTAAAAAGTGATACTGAGTTACTAGCTAATAAAACCGGTGAAGCAATTGAGAAAGTTACCACTCCGGAGCCAATAAATCCAACACCTGTTAAGCCGAAAGACCAATTAGATCCCGGGTTAAACTTTGTCAGTGGAGTTGAGCGGAGTCCGGCTGATGGTGCGTCTGCAATAGTTGGAGGTGGATCTGTCGGGATGAGGATTAATGAAGATTTGGGCAAGAAGGCAAAGGAACAGATTATTGATCTGACTAAAGGTGGCCGAAAAGTTTTTATCGAGCATGGGTTATATAAGCCCGGGCAAATGGTAGAAGCGGAGGGTGATAGCTTTGTAGAATTAAAGGAAAGGTTGGAGGACTTAGTGCAACTTGGAGCCGAGCCGAGTAACCTTATGGTTGTATTACCGGATATTCTGGATTCCGGCATAGGTACAAAAGCTTTAGCCAAGGATGCCTTTTATCAATTTAACAAAAGTCCAAAGCTTAAAGATGTAAGATTTATTTACCCATTGCAAAGACTGGGGCCGGGAGGAAAGTTTTCAATGGAAGCCCTACCCGACCTTGATGATCCGGATTGGGATGGGGCTAAATTAATAATTGGGATCCCGGGGAACTTTTCGAGAGTTAGGCCAAATGAATTACGCTCTATGTTCTTAAATCACTTAGGTGATGATTTTAAGGAGTTTCATTTATTGGGTGTGGATCCAGCAAGTGAAAGAGGTAAGAATTTGATCCGGATAATAAGAGAAGAGGTTCCGGATTCTGTAATATCTGCGGATACTGCACTGGGGAGAACTTCTGTAAATGCGGTAAAGAAAGAAAATATGGAAGGCGCGGCAAGGGATTTAGGTTTAGTGTATAACGAGTCTGAGGATGAGAATTGGACTGACTGGGTGGATGAATTATGGAGTTCAAATCCACAGGAGATGGAATGGAGTAACGCGGAAATGGAGGAACTTTCTAAGTTAGTTAGTTTCTCTGAGTCGGACTACCAAGATGTTTTTGACGGACTTACAGCCGGTCGGACTTTATATGAAATAGAGGAGGATTTAGGTATTGAGTTAGCGGAGGACACTCATGGAGGGTTTAATAAATTTACAATGTCTAAGATTTTAGAGTTGTTGAGTCCTAAAACAACCAGGGGAAAATGGATTGAAGACCAAACTAAAAAAGCTACTGCCATATTTGATCCCCCAGAACCGGAAACGGATTCCGATACACCCATAGAGGTTACTGATCCGGGAACGGATTCCGATACACCCATAGACGGTGTCGGTAATGGACACTCAATTAGGCTTAGTGCCTATTCCGATAGGGATTACGAAGTTAATGAAAATGGGGTTGTTATGAATCCGGAGTCCGAAGTGATTTTCAGTAAGGGCGCATTAAAAATATCTGTACAATATGCTCTATTTAAGGAAGGTTTTGATTTTCGGGTAGATTATGAAAGTGGAGGAGAGGGTCGTCATGGGCCGGTAAGATCGGATGAGAAATCTTTATATAAATATGAAGATTTAAGGGATTCGATTAGTGCTCCTGAGTATATCCGTAAACAAGGGATTCGTGTGGGTTTGGAATTGGTTAAAAGAATACTAAATGATAGCTCAAGTACTAAAAAACTTAAAACACTAGCCGGGCAATTTATCAAAGAGTTTGGGGGTGAAGATGACCAATTCGATCCACCTAAACCGATTTTAGTGGCCGGTCTGAAACGGACATATAAAGTAGGTGTAGATAAGTTAGTAACTGATCCCGATCAACGACCAATCTTTAAGGATAAGAACATTGAAATTACTTTAACTTTTGCTGAATTTCAAGATGGTGTTAGTTATGCATGGGAAGTAACCGGCAAGGGTTATGGGTTCCGGAAGTGGGGTTTTCCGCTCAAATATGATCCAGATAGTCTATGGGCAATGGGTAAAGATAGGAAAAAACCGGGTGAGCCGGGATATGATTGGGCGAGAGACAATGCTACCGGCCCCGGCCGGGATATTCGTGGTGGAGACGATGCAATGTTGTGGGCTAAAGATTTAGAATCTGCAAAAAAGAAGGTCATTCGGAGTGCCATTTCATATTTAGTTGGTTCCGGGGATCCGGATAAAGCGAAATTAGTCGTTGCAAAAACAATGGGCGAAGTAGGCGCCGAATGGTTGAAGTCGAATTTCCCGGATCTATTGGAAGTTTCAGATGAGCCCGACAAGGCACCGCTTGTTTATATTGAGCAAGCTATACAGTTACTGTTTGAAACTTGGACGGAGGAATTTACTACCGGGATAAATACTGATCGAGATAATTGGGATCCAAAGGTATCTGAACACGCATCCGCGCAATTGCATAAACTCACTGAACATATCACCCAAGCAAGTGGATGGACGGTAGAAGCTTTAATTGACCGACTTCATGCTGTTAATGAAAAGGGTGCTGATGTCATGCCGGCATCTGAGGTTAAAGCCCTTGTGAAAGAGGTTGCGAGAGGTGTGCGAGCACCAAGACAACCCAAAACTAGGGAGCAACTACTTAAATTATTTGTACCAAATAAGTTAAGAGCTAAGGAAACGAAACTGGCGTTTTATAAAGTTCTTCTTGAACTTCGCAAGAATACAGTGAGCTCACAAAACTTTCCGGAGGGGCACGACAGGAATGTGGAACCCAAGTCGGCCTATGTTGATTTTCTTAAAGAGGTAGAAGGAATAATAAAAGACAATAAATTACCCAAGGAATTAGAGGACTTGATGGGGGTTTATAAACAAGTTGAAGTGATACCCGGTTGGCCTAAGTTATTAGATGATGCATTAAAGGTATATAACTATAAGGTTAAGCAAAAAGAAGACATCGAGGAGGTGGAGATTGAAGTGGTTACTATCGAGGAAATAATAGAGAATCCTTACACAGCCCCTGAAAGACCAAATGTAAAAACAAGTAAGAAAGTTGATGCACTTAGGGTAAAACAGCAGAAGGAATATCTTACCGAAAAAATAAAACTAGCACTTCTTAATGTTCCGGCTGATCCCTATATTAGTCTTGGTAAAAAGGGCGCGGAAATAAAAGCGAGATTGGAGAATGATAAGGGCCATATAATGGATGGTAGTTCTGAAGGTCAGAGGGATTGGTTGAAGGGATTAATGGACTCGGGCCAACTGCCATATGTTTTATTGGAAGTTCCGTATGACGGACAAATACGAGTACTTAACACGAAGTACGCATTAACTAGATTTAGCAAGCAGATCAAATCATTAGGGACGGCTAAGAGTCCTGTAATTAAAGGTAAACCCTCGCTTGGCTCAAAGAGGAATTTAAGTTTACCAAAAGCAAAGCGTGGTCGGAGTGCTCTTTTATCTTCGTTTTTGTATAAGGGTGACACGGAAAAGTTAAGTAAATTTAAAAAAGTGATACAACTTCCGGCCGGCCCAGATATCCCATTTGTTGATTTTGCAACGGACACTATAAGTCTTTTAGTCTTGCCCGGGGATCCAAAAGGTAAATACACCCCATCCGATGATTTAAATCTAGATAATTTCATAAAGACCTTTGGAAATACTCGGAAGTTAAATAAATCAAACTTTGCGAAGCTAGGCCCGAAGCCTTTATCTAAAAATAAGCACTACAGGGTTAACCCATCGGTTTTGATGCAGTGGGCAAGTAATGCGACCGTTTCTGATATGAGTAAAGACACGGCTATGGAAAGGATTTCTTTACATAGTGGAGTTGACGGCCAGCTTGCTATACGGAGTGCCGGAGTGAATGTTCAGTGGAATAGTCTTAACCACGATAAAACTGCAAATGATCTTGTTGTTATATCAACAGATAGGTTTGTGAAAATTGCTAAAGTGTCTGAAGCACTAGATGCTGACTATGTGCAAGTATCGTTTGGATCACCGGCAGATCCCCCAATTTTTGAGTTTTTTGATTCTAAGGATAATTTATTGGGATATGCCGGTGTCGCACCAATAGAGAGTAAGGATAGTGAAATTAGTGGTTATCGGGAGGAGTATAATGGTCAGTCCTACTTCCGGACAAAACGCGAGCAGTGTGTAAAATACCTTGAGGATTATAACGCCAAGTATGTTGTTAGGAGTAAATTCGGCCCGAGCCAAGTTGAGGGAGTAATTAACTCATTGGTTACCGGAATTGAACATGATGATATGGTTGGGTCAATATCGCAACAGCGCCAGTTATTTCGCGCATTCGCCTTTGGTCATTCTGATTTAAATGGGTCGGTTAAAGGACTCCTTGATGTGTGGGACGAATATAGGCATGAGATGGAGCGAGCTTATATTAATCTAGGGGAGGATCAGTTGAGTGCCCTTGTTAATGGTCAAATTGCGATATCTGACATTATTGAACAAGCTCAAGCAGATGCGGTAGGTAGCCCAGAAAATTCAAATCTTGTGATGGGTGGATTCCTAAAGTCTATCCGGGATAATGTGAGTGCTACTCGTTTAGTCGGACAAAACCTTCCGGATATTAAGACTGAGTCTGGCCGAACTGCTTTCATGCATATGGCCGAGGCGTTGCGTAGTCCGCATTTTGAGTATGGTCATTTGATTGGTGTAAAAAATGGGAAGATTGTAAAAACATCTACAGTTACGGCCAATCTTTCATTTGCGACATGGTTGGCTCCCTATAAGTCTGGGGGATCAGACAGAGAAAACCACGACAAATTTGTCGAGAGGTTTGGTGAGGGGATGGATTATACCTTTAATGTTCATAATCATCCGTCTGGTGATCCGACTCCCTCACAGGCTGATTTAGGGATGGCAAGCGTGGGAGGTGCGAAAAGTGCGGGATCGATTGTCATAAATCATGGTAAGTATTCATATATCCCCTCAAAGTTAGCAAAGGTTGATCACTGGGCTCCTCCTTTCTTGAGTGGTCGTGTACATGAAATCGCAAATCAACAAGATTTAAATCTTACTCCTATTGTTGATGCTCCGGCCTTGGGCTCAAAGTTCCCTATTCGGGCTGTATCATTAATACCGAAAATTGAGGAAATGCTGAAAGATGTGAACGGAGTTGGTCCCGATGGTCGCGGATCTGGGTATATGGTGTTCCATTTGTCTCCGGCCCATAGGATTAGGGCAGTAACTAGGCACCATGTTGATCGGGAGTTTTCGGCAGAAAAGTTTTACCAAGATATTAAAGATGAGAGTGTTAGATTTGGAAGTTTTGAAGTTGCTGTATATTCTCCAAAACCTAACTCGGTAGGTGAGGTAAATCTAAAAAAAGCATTTGATCCGTTAGTCTCGGAACTTGCAGACCAAGATAAGTTATATCTTTTTATGACTGGGTTTGGGGATGGCGCAAAAGGTTCCGGGAATGATTTTCGTGAAAAACCAAAATTTGCTGAAGCACGAATGGTGTATGAGGATGGGGAGAAGGAAGATAGTTGGGATTATTGGGAGGATCCATTGGAGCGTCTAGGAGGTGCAACATCTGAGTTGGTTGATTCTCCTATTGAATATATTACTGCTGATGGAACTGTTGTACGGACTCAATTAAACTTAGCGCCTATTCCACCTATTGAATCTCCCGAGATCGTTGAATTGATTCAGGAGTTAACTGGAGCACTTCCGAAAGTAAAATCTCTTAAACCTACAAAAATGGGATATTTTCAACCGGATGGTGCTGAAGTAGTTATTAATAAAGATATCTTTGGCACCCGGGGTGATCGAGCTGTAAAAACATTGGCCCACGAATTTGGTCATGTGGATGATTTTTATGGGCAAGTGAATACTCTGAGCAGAGGAAATCTACTGGGAAGGTTAATGGGTGCTGTAGAATTTAAAGGTGCAGGTATTCCTTTATTTATGGGTGGGGCCGGGGAGGTTGTTCTTATTACTTCCAACGACCGCGCGAAAATTAAGTACGATGTTAGGAAACAAATTATGTCGGAAATCTTAGCTGAGTTTGAGGATAAAGCGATTGAGGCTGAATATGAGCCTAACTTACGGAAGAATGCATCGGATAAATCTTTAATTGAGGCGTATGCCCGATTTCTTGCTCAAGAGAAGCAACCTGTTAAATTGTTACAAACTCCGTTATATTTAAAAACACTGGAGCAATTGGAGATCCGGGTTAAGGTGGAATCCCGAAAGAGGTATGTCACGCGATTGGCCGAACTTACTGCTACTGCTGGGGTGGCCGGAAATAAACAAGTTAGAGCTGAGTTATTAGCGTTAATGGATTGGTGGAAACCGATTCCGCAAGATGCAGATCTGAGTTATCAGAAGTATCGAGCAAAGGGAGAAGAGTTATATGCTGATGCTCTTTCTTTAATGTTTATGGCTCCCAATGAACTTCAAAAAAGGGCGCCGATCTTTTGGCAGACTTTTTTTGCTTACTTGCCCCAGAAACCTCAACTTGAAAAATCATTAAAAGCGATGTGGGAATTGATAAGAACCCAAAAGAAGCCGGGGGTATCTGGATCTATATCAATGCGAAGAATCGAACGGAGGAGACAGCAATGGGTAAGTTTAGAACATCAATTTATCCAGGAGGATATTGACCAAAGACTTCCTTATACAAGTGTGAAGGAATTTACTCGTCTAATGCAAGTCCAACACCACGATTACGCTTTTGGCATTGTTGATAGGGTTCGTGAAATGAAATCCAAGCACCCAAAGGGTACATCTGGGGCCGGGGACTTGTATCGTTGGGATAAGGATCCGGAAGCTATTTGGGGGAAGCATCCTTATTCTAATAATGGCGCAGCACTTTGGTTGGAGAGGATGCACCGGAAAATAATTAGCCAATTACCGGAAACCGGATTAAGTATTGAATGGTTGGGGGAGTACCTTTTTCTCACTAGAATTATAAGTGAAAAAAATGAACGAGGCACCGGTAGGAGTCAGATCGCTAATGAAGGCGGAACCACAGCAAAGACCGCACAAAAAGACTTGTTGAACTTAGGGAAGTATTTGGGTGGGGATAATCTGAGTAGATTGCGGTTTAGCGCACAACATTTACGGAGTGCATTCTTTGAGATCTATGAAGAAGCTTACTCCCTCGGTTTATATAGTCCAGAGCAGTTTAAGTTAATTAGGGCAAATAAAGAAAATTATGCAACATTTGCGAATGTAGATCACCTTTTCGACAAGCGCTATATTCCTTCGGGGATTAGGAACCAAGTAGGTTCATTCAAAAAAATTGTGAATCCAGTAACAGCATTATTATTAAAGGGTGTTTGTGCCCTAAAGGTTAATGAATGGCAAAGAGCTAAACTGAGAACGATTGAGTTTATGGAAAACTATTTTCCGGGGGAAATTGAAGAATTGGAGCATAAGTTTGTTTATAATAGAAATACGGAAGTGCGCGAAAAGAAATATGATAAGGCAATAGAAAGAGACTTAGCTTATGATCGCTATAAAGGTGAGGCAGTTATGTCAGTTATGCGTGGGGGTCAATTATTTAAATATGTGGTACCTTGGGATATAGCAATTGCGGAAATCGGTACTGATCCGGCAAGTAATAATGGGATTTGGTATATTCAGAATTTAATATTCCGGAAATTCTTTTATCAATTGTATATTACTTATAATCCGTACTTTCAATTGATCTCAAGTCCCATGAAGGATTTTAATCGGAGTGTGGTAAATATGCCGGGCAAGATAAGTCGGTATCGGATGCTTAAAGAATGGAAACAGTCTTGGGCAGAATCGCGTAAGCGCGTTGAGGGCAAGGTAACTCCATTGATTGCGGAGATGATGAGCGTGGGAGCAATTGGCACCCCCTTTGATAATTTTGCAGAGAAACTTTACGATGATCCGGATTCAATCTTTGAGTTATTATTACAACGGCAAAAATTATGGCCGAAGAAACAAGATTCTAGACTATCGAAGAAAACTTTAAAATTTCTTAACAAACTATTTACTCCGTTTGATAAAATTCTTAAAATCGGCCAAACATTTGAGACTGTAGCAAAGATTGCTCCATACAAGATACTGACGAGGGACTTGGGTGTGTCTCCTGTTGAGGCCGGGGAGTATGTTCGCAATCATATGGGCGTTCCTCCATATATTAAAAAGGGAACAAAGTCGTATATACTGCAATCAATATTCCCTTTTATAAATGTAGCTATGAAGGGTTATCTTGCTGATGCTAGGTTAGCCCTTGGACGAAGATCCGGACTTAAAACTCTGAAGGACAGAAAAAGATTTTTAGGGGTGGGCCCACTTTCGGGTGGTGGTTCTGGTGGTGGGGTAATACCTCCACCATTTGGTTCAACTCCTAGTTCGGATGACCCTTCTCATGGGGGCCGGCCAAAGGGAAAGAGGGAAGATAGTGATAATGTCGATGTCGCAGCCGGATGGTGGACAAGATACTTTCGTGGGCCCGGTATGTGGGCAATGCTAAGGGATCTTGGTAGAATGGGTTTATTGGGGGAAGGCTTGAGGCGAATATGGGAATATATTCCGGAGTACGATAGTAATAATTATAATTGTATTCCTTTGGGATATGTTTCTGTTGATAAAAGTGGTGCGGATTCATTTTTACCTCCTTTAGAGGATGAGGTTCCGAATAACGCGGAGGCAATATATTTTAAACTTCCGGTCGATGAGACACATAAATTATTGGGGGGAGTTCAATCTAGGTTGATCCAAGAAGCTATGGCACATATTTTGGGTGACACTTCTTTATCTAAGTTAAACTCCGGATCTGAGTTATTTAATTTTATTCGTCAGCAAGTCCCGGGTTTAAGTCCAGTTATAGATTTGCCCTGGACATGGTTACAGTTTGGAAGTGGTTACAACCCGGTGGATTCCTTTCGGGGTAATAATATACTTACTCGGGCCGAGCAAGATTCAAGGTCATGGCCGGCATATGAGAAAATGATTCAATACACATTGGATGATGCCGGACTAAGTAGCTTTGTTAGGTATGATAGAGACACTGATACGAGTTTAGAATATTTTCTTAAAAATATTCCGGGAGTGAATGGCACTGTTGGCCGATTGGTTAAAACTTCGTCCCATGGACTTGTCGAAAAAGGTTTTCGGTTACAGAATGATCAGACACAGCGTTACGCAGAAATAAGAGTGAGTCATGGATCTGCAACCCAAGAACTTCATCGTGATTGGTCAAGGTTGTATCAATTAAACGAAACTAACCGGGAATTAGTGGATCGAGCTCAGAAATATGATGATTTAGATTATTGGTATAAAAATATGTACCAACCTTATTATGATGATTTAAAAACCTTATCGGATGATTTAACTCAAGACTCCCTTAGTATGAGTGAGAGGAAAAAAATCAAGAAAGAGATGAAGGATATCCAAGGTTTTATTGAGCTACTTGCTAGTGAAAACTTGGAGGAACTTAGGTAAATGGTGGGCCCGCCCGGATTTGAACCGGGAATCGACCGATTATGAGTCGGGAGCTTTAACCGTTAAGCTACGGGCCCGTTCAATGTGTTTGAGTAAAACTGCTTGAAGGTAATTTGAAAGTGTTCTGTGTTCTGTTTCTGCTAATTGTGTGAGCATTCTTTTCATCTCCTGTGAGCAACTAAATGAGATAGCTGTACTACCTGTCGCTCTATCGTGATTTCTATCTGTTGTCATAGAAGGGTAAATAATGAAAAACTTTATAATTGACAAATTAAAAATAATTACTTCTTAGTATGAATCCGTAATACGGCATGATACAATAACCCATGGAGTACTGACAGCGTGGTTCGTGGAATGATAAAAATATGAAAAAATAAAATAAAAATATGATAAAAATATGAAAAATGATATGAATAAAAAAAAGATAAAACCGGTTGTTAGGAGTGTATCAAGTAATTTTGCAACTCCGATGAAGATAATAAAACCCGCTCTATATTCAAAGTGGGCCGACACTACTATTAGTCAATGTATGAGTATTGGGGCTATAGTGTTGCCAAAAATTCCAAATGCAGAGTATCCACATATATTATTGACTGAGTTTATTACTGGGGAACGCAAGGTGATTCAATGGGATAGACCTTTAGATACAGTATTAAAGGTGGTAACCCATGAAATCGCTAAGAATGTTGGGATCACTCCTGTATCTTACAATCGTTGGCACCCGGTTCAACAAGAGAAGTGGCAAGTGGATTGTCGGAACGATTCTGTGATTATTCAATACGCTATGTTCGGAAAAGAGGATCAGAGTAATTTTAAAAAGATTGTTAAATGGTTCAAGGAGGATCCAGAAGATGAATAAGTCAGAACTAATATACGACTATGTAAGGCACTGTACTGACGAGGAGCTACTTCAGATCTGCTCCGATCTAATAGATGACCTACCAAGGGACTCAATCGAGTGCGAGGAGTGGAACAATCACAGGGAACCACAATACCAACTTGCATATGATGTAATGAATGACGAACTATGCGAGGAGTCAGTACGAAAGTACCTAGCCGAGAAACTTAACGAGTTTCCCGAGACGATTGAGAAACTCTTTGAACACTGCTGGAAAAGGTTATTCAGCAACTTTGATGGGCACGACCGCCCAACAAAAGGTGAGGGAGAAGCCGGCACTCTTTGTTGGGCCC
>TARA_R110002167_G_scaffold122949_2_pt1 | contig 18482 bp, 16 predicted proteins | sample TARA_R110002167 | Tara Oceans TARA_R110002167 (sample SAMEA4398238) | marine metagenome | biome: Polar Biome; feature: [MES] marine water layer (ENVO:01000295) within the mesopelagic zone...; material: water (ENVO:00002006), including particulate matter (ENVO:01000060) such... | reverse complement strand
ATTTATGAACTGACCTATATTCGCAAAGATGGCAGTCGTTTTCCCGCGGTGGTATCGGTTACTGCACTACGCGATGCTCAAAATAATATCATCGGTTACCTGTTGATTGGCACCGATAATACCGCCCGTAAACGAGCAGAGGAAGCCTTGTTAAAAGCTGGTGCGCTGCAGAATGCCATTTTTAACAGTGCCAATTTCTCAAGTATCGCCACCGATGCAAAGGGTGTTATTCAAATTTTTAACGTTGGTGCGGAGCGCATGCTCGGTTACACCGCGGCTGAGGTGATGGATAAAATAACGCCCGCCGACATTTCCGACCCTCAAGAAATTATAGTACGGGCGGCAGAGCTCAGTAAAGAACTTGAAACCGCCATTGCGCCAGGTTTTGAAGCGCTGGTGTTTAAAGCTTCGCGTGGTATCGAGGATATCTATCAACTGACTTATATCCGCAAAGATGGCAGCCGTTTTCCTGCGGTAGTATCTGTCACTGCGTTGCGCGATGCCAAAAACACCATTATTGGTTATTTATTAATTGGTACCGACAATACCGCGCGAATTCAGGTCGAAGAAGAAAGAGAACTACTCACGGCAAGGCTTCAGGACAAAAATGCTGAGCTGGAGTCCTCTAGGGAGATAGCAGAAAAAGCTAATCGGGCTAAATCAGAATTCCTTTCCAGTATGAGCCACGAGCTGCGTACGCCACTCAATGCTATTCTTGGTTTCGCTCAGTTGTTGGAAAAAGGTAAACCCTCACCAACGGACGCGCAATCGCTAAGACTGCACCAGATCATCAAAGCGGGTTGGTATTTGCTGGCATTGATCAATGAAATTCTTGATCTGGCCGTGATCGAATCCGGCCGACTGTCGTTGTCGCGAGAATCAGTATTGTTAATTGATGTTATCCATGAAAGTCGTGCCATGGTTGAGCCTCAGGCATTTAAACGTGACATTCAGCTCGATTTTCTGCCCTTCGATAACCATTGGCATGCCAGTGCCGATCATACCCGCTTGAAACAGGTGTTGATCAATCTGCTCACCAATGCGATTAAATATAATCGCCAACATGGCACTATTACCGTGCAGTGCAGTGAGGTAAAAGACAGTGAATCATCTAACGAACGGCTTCGGATTAATATTACAGATACCGGCAATGGTTTGTCTCCAGAAAAATTAACCCAACTGTTTCAACCGTTTAATCGTCTTGGTCAGGAAGATGGGGGTGAGGAAGGTACAGGCATAGGTCTGGTGGTTACCAAACAACTGGTGGAACTGATGGGTGGCGCTATCGGGGTAAAAAGTACCGTGGGTGTTGGCAGTGAATTCTGGATTGAACTCAATCGAGATGTTCCCCCAACACTGGTTGATAATAAAGCGCTATCAACTGACTTGATACCGCAAGTGTCGGGGAAGGATGACATCTGTAGTTTACTTTATGTCGAAGATAATCCGGCCAACCTGATGCTAGTGCAACAAATTATTGATGATCAGCCAAATATGCGGATGTTGAGTGCCAGTGATGGTCATAAAGGCATAGCGCTGGCACGCACTCAGCTACCTGATGTGATCTTAATGGATATAAATTTACCTGGTATCAGCGGCATTGAAGCGCTTGCTATCCTCAAAAGTGATCCGCGAACGGCGCATATTCCAGTGTTAGCGATTAGTGCCAATGCCATGCCACGTGATATAAAAAAGGGGCTAAAGGCTGGGTTTTTACGTTACCTGACCAAACCGATTAAAATTTCAGAATTTATTGAAGCGCTGGATTTTGCGCTGAAAAACGCAGAGTTGAGCGGTGAAATATAACTATCAGCGAGCAATTGCACTAAAACCCAATAATAACAACAGGGTTTTTTTGCGTTGGATCCCAATGCTACAAACTGGATATGATTTATGATTAATGAACAAGACATTCTCAACGCTAACATTCTAATTGTTGATGACCTGCAAGCCAACGTGCTGTTGCTGGAAGATATGTTGACAGAAGTTGGTTATCAGCATATTGATTCAACCATGGATCCTTTTGCTGTGGTTGAGTTACATAGCGCTAATTGTTACGATTTGATCCTGCTCGACCTGCAAATGCCCGGCATGGACGGCTTTGAAGTGATGAAGCAGCTCAAAAAAATAGCAGCTAATGACTACCTGCCTATACTAGTGATCACCGCTCAACCGAATCATAAGTTGCGGGCGCTGACTGCTGGTGCTAAGGATTTTATCGCCAAACCCTTTGATATTGTAGAAGTTAACACTCGTATTCGTAATATGTTAGAAGTCCGTCTCTTGTATAAAAAACTCGAAAACTACAATCAGCGACTGGAAAAAACCGTGTTGGAGCGCACCGCTGAACTTAGAGACAGCGAAGCGCGCTATCGCAGTTTGATTGAACTTGCCTCTGACTGGTACTGGGAGCAAGATGAAACAGGTGAATTTACCCGTTTATTTGGTCCGGTTCAGCAGATGTTGGGCTTAGATAATGAGCCCCCAGCCAGTAATGAGCCTCTAACTGACAGTGTTAAACTTACCGGCTGGAACGAAGCACAACGCCGAGAGCTACAAGGTAAAATAGCCGCCCGTCAGCCATTTCTGGATTTTATTTTCAGCCGAGTCAATGATGATGGCTCAGAGCAACAATATCAGGTCAGTGGCGAGCCCATGTTCAATCAGTCATCGCGTTTTATTGGTTATCGCGGTTTTGGGGTCGAGCTGATCACTTTGCCTAACATCAGTGAAATGAGTCGTTAATTATGACGCGACTTAAACAAGGCAAGATAACCAACAGCCCTTTGCAAAATCGCATGTTGGCGGCGCTACCAAGCGCGGAATTTGAGTGTTTCAGTGCGCATTTAGAACTAGTGCCTATGCCTTTGGGCGAATTTCTTTATGAACCAAGCCTAGCGTTACAGTACGCCTACTTCCCTACGACTTGCATTGTATCACTGCATTATGTGCTTGAGTCTGGGGCAACCGCCGAAACTGCCGGTGTCGGCAATGAAGGAGTGGTCGGTGTTTCGTTATTTATGGGGGGCAATACTACCGCCAGCTCGGCGGTGGTACAAACCGCTGGTTATGCTTATCGCTTGGATAAAAACATTCTACTGCGGGAATTTGCTCGCTCTGGTTTACTCCAGCGAGTCTTGCTGCGTTATACCCAAGCATTGATGACCCAAATGGCGCAAACCGCTGTTTGCAATCGACATCATTCCTTAGAGCAGCAATTCTGCCGCTGGTTATTATTAACGCTCGATCGTTTACCGACCAATGAATTGGTGATGACCCATGAATTGGTGGCCAGTATGCTTGGCGTTTATCGTGAGGGCATCAGTATTGCCGCCGGTAAATTGCAGCAGGCGGGTGTGATTAGCTACCGACGAGGACATATTACCGTACTGGACCGCTCAAAGTTAGAAGACAAAACCTGTGAGTGTTACGCGGTTGTCAAAACTGAGTTGGACCGACTGCTATCGGATGGCTTGCTTGCCGACGCTAAATTTACCAAAAGCCAGACACGGCCGAAGACACTTTTATAAAGCCGTAAATTAACAAGCGCAACTCCCCCTGATTAATCCCCAAGCCCCACTCTTTGTGGGGCTTTCACCTTATAGCCCTAGCCACTTTAACCGCGTGGCTCACCTACATCTAAAAACGGCTTGTGAAGCTGATTGAAATATAGTGGCTTATGTACGCGAGCTTACAGTGTTTGGCATGAAAAAATGATTAAATAACTCTTGATAAATAGTTGCCCCATGCCATGAAATAAAGGCCATGAAAAAAATGCATGAAATAAATGGTTGCTGGCAAGCTTAAGTAAGTGCCGAGGAGATAAACATGGTTGATAAACAAGATATTTTTAACGCTAACATTCTGGTTGTTGATGACATTGAGACCAATGTGCTTTTGCTTGAGCAAATGCTAAGCGAAACCGGGTATCAGCAGATCTCTTCAACGATGGATCCCGCTGCTGTAGTTGAACTGCATCGCACTAACAATTACGACTTAATTCTACTTGATCTACAAATGCCCGGCATGGACGGTTTTCAGGTAATAGCCGATCTCAACTTAAGTCGAGTCAACGACTACCTTTCCATTTTGGTGATAACCGCGCAAATTGAACATAAATGGCGGTCGTTAGCGGCCGGCGCTAAGGGGTTCATTGGTAAGCCGTTTGATATCGTTGACATTGACACTCGTATCCGCAATTTATTGATAGAAAGTTTTTGGATAAAACAACGTCAAATATCAATACTCGCTGATAAGTAATCTCAAGCGTTGAGCCGAGGCCATTTGTTTTCAGCCGGGAACCTCAAACGTAAGCTTTTGTATTTCCGTTTAAATGCGCAATAATCTTCTTTATTCACTCTTGTCTACCTGTTCACATATCCGCACTAATATCTGTCTTTTGAGCACATGTTTTCTAGCTGCTGTTCCATGAACTCTGCACCTTTTAAAAGTTGATTCAATGCAAACTATCCACCCCCTAAGGCTTCCTAACCAACTTTCTTAATTGTAGTAGTCTTATACCAATTGCATTAACTAAGTGATCATTTTCAAATGGTCTAAATATCCAATAACGTCGTTGCTTTCAATCCTAATATCCAGCTATTACTCAATCAAGCGCCTTGTTCTTGAACATTTATTTTCATTGAATTTTGCAACTTTAATTAATCAAAATGGTATTACTGTTTTAAACGCCGTTATTACGGATTATTCTTTCCAGATTGTTTTTTGTTTGTAACTGAAAGGATCCAACTTGCGTGCCTGCCGATTTCCATGCTTTATGACATTCTTCTACTCGTCACCTTAATTCATAGTACCTGACTATTGTCAGCGCATCAGCCGCACAATTAACTGGCTCGTTTGTATAGAGCTCCAAGCATAAGGCTTTAGCGCCTTCTGGCGGTGAAATAGTGACTGAGGTAAAGCGTACGGCCACATTCGCAATGCGTGCTTTTCGACCGCCTTTTTGCTGTATCTTTACTTGATAAGAAAGTGCGCAGACAAACCTTTGATGAAAAAGATAATTTTAAATAAATATGTTGCAATTCTCTTGAATTATAGAATGAAATAGTTTAGTTTTTACTCAGATTGCACCTATATCTCATTATTGCCCTGTATTTGAGCAGTATTACGAAAATAAAAATGCAATCAAATAAAAATAGGTAAATAAAATGCGCAAGTCATCCTCTAGAGGATTAAAGTTGACTACGGTTATTTTTGCAGTATTTATTATGACCGTTTCAGCAATATTGAGTAATACCTCAATAGCTGATGACATGGAAGTAAAAACAGCACAATCAGAATCACAATGAAAATTTAAGCCCTGTTCTCAGTAAGAGTTACAGGGCTTTTTTCTGTCTTATTTTGTGTTTGTTTTATGTTAACTTTATCTTAAAAAATTAAAGAGGGTTGCTTAACTCTTCTAATAAGTCATGAATTTCAGCTTTTAATTCTTTATCAATAATTTTATTACAACTGATCTTAGCTTTCTCTAAATGCTCAATAGCGCCTGCTTTATCACCTAACTCGACTTTTAAAGCGGCGATTGAAAAACCTATTGAAGAACGGAAGTCTTTATCATTAATCGTTTCAGCCTTAATTAACGCTTGTTCATAAATAGTTATCGCTAATACTAAGTCATCAGTAAAATCAGCAAGCGTTTCCCACTGAACGGGATGGTCTTTATCTGTATTTTCATTTTCTTCACAGAGTTGCTTTAATTCTAAATAATAACCGTCGAATTTCGTTTGATTCTTTTCTTTAGCAGCCGTCATTAAGCTATCAGCTAATAAAAGCACTCTCTTGTATATTTTTGTATTCATATGCTGTGGCCTTTTCAATAATGGTTAACAAAGAATCAAGCAGTGATTAGTTTGTTCTGAGTTTTTAATTCAAAATCACTAGCGTCATGGCGTTCATGCAATTGTTCGTCTAACTCTCCCCAAGTACGATTAACCATTATCCCGCGCTTAACCGCAGCTCGTTTGCCAATTTCTTCAGTCCAACGCACTAAATTCTTATAAGAATGGGTTTGTAAAAATTCTGCAGCTTCATAAACTTTATTTTGCACTAGTGCTCCATACCAAGGCCAAATAGCCATGTCAGCAATAGTGTATTGGTCGCCGCACATATATTTATTATTAGCCAAATGGCGATCCAATACGTCAAGTTGTCGCTTTACTTCCATGGTAAAACGCTCTATTGGATATTCAAATTTTTCTGGTGCATATGCGTAGAAATGACCGAAACCACCGCCCAAATAAGGCCCACTACCCACTTGCCAAAATAGCCACGATAAGCATTGTGATTTTAGTAATGGTTCTTTAGGTAAAAAAACAGCAAATTTCTCTGCCAAATACAACAGTATCGCGCCAGATTCAAAAATGGGCAGTTTATTATCTCCACTATTGTCTACTAAAGCGGGAATTTTAGAGTTTGGATTTATATCGACAAACCCTGAACTAAATTGATTTCCTTCCATAATATCAATCAAGTGAGCATCATATTCGGCTTCTTTTATGTCCAAAGCTAATAATTCTTCCAGTAGAATGGTCACTTTAACGCCATTAGGCGTTGCCAACGAATAAAGTTGTAACGGATGCTTACCTACGGGTAAATCGGCTTGATGTGTTGCCCCTGCGATAGGGCGATTAATACTGGCGAACTTGCCACCACTTTCTGTATTCCATTGCCAAATTTTTGGCGGTACATAAGTGTTTTTAGAGGTATTTGCAGACATTTTCAGCTCCGTAGTTATTGTTGATGCTTGATGTTATTTGGCTGTTATTGCTATGGGAGTTGTGTTTGGTGGAATAGCCATCGTTTGAAAAACATTGAAAATATCATCAAAGAGATATTGGATTTTAGTTCTGAAATGGAAGTTTACATTAGTTTTTTATTGATGGTGCATAAGTAAGCGAATACGCGTAGCGCATCTGCTTACTTATTTTTCATGTGCTAGAGCTAGTGCTTAAACAGCAACTACTTTATTTGCACATGGGCCTTTTTGTCCCTGACCTACTTCGAATTCAACCGCTTGGCCATCAGCCAATGTAGCGTAATCTCCGCCTGATTGAATTTCTGAATGATGAACAAACAAATCTTTACTTCCGTCTTCTGGAGTAATAAATCCGAAACCTTTATCTGCATTAAACCACTTAACTATACCTTTACTCATAACGTTCTCTTTATCTCTATCTTTGGTGAAAAATATAATTCTGACTTGCTATCACCATTACAAATCAGAATGTAAATTTAATTAAAACGCCTTAAGCGTCAAATTGTATTGCTGATTAACGACGATTACCATTTTTATTTTTCAAACTAGCTACTTTTCGCGCTATAGCAAGTAATTCAGGTGAAATATCATCGGCTCCAGCTTTTATTAACTTGCTTACATCACCCGATGAGAATAGTGAGCCACGTTCAGATTTTACGCCTAACGATCTAACAAAGTCTTTTGTTTTACCCGTACTACAGGTATCAATATATTTAAAAATAACTTGTTCATTAAAACACTCAGGTTCTTTTTTTAAGGTAGTAATTTGTTCGGTACGTAATTTTATTTCCGACTCTAATGTTGCAATTAATTCGGCAATATTTAAATATGGTTTCATTAAGTTATTTAGCTCTTCTCTTATAAGTATAAGGTTATCTGACGATGCCAAAAGGCACTCACTTTACAGCAGAATAAAAGTAGTATTAACTATCATACGTAAAACATCAATGTGAAGTGAATAAAAATGAGTAAATAGTTTTGATCCTGCAAAATACTCTAAAAGACGTTTTAGTCATTAATTTTAGTCATTAATTTTAGTCATTAAAATAGTCGATGCGGTCAAAAAGAAATAATGTTTTTTTTCATTGAATTAAAGCATTGGCTATGTCATTATTCACGGTAAGTATAATATTTTGCTGGTTGCGTGTGACTGTTAACTTCTCTAAAACAATTTTTAACTTCTCTAAAATATTAGTGGTAATGCTAATATGTGTGGCCTTTGTTGGTCAGGCAATAGCGTCTACTACTATGTCTTATCATATGGCGTCTTATCATATGACGAGTATGACGGAAATGAATGGGCAAGTGCAATCACAAGATATGCAAATAATAGATCACAATAGTCAAAACATAGTCAGTAACTTTTCTGACCATGTGCAAACATCAACGGAAGATTGTTGTGCTAAAACAGATAGTAGCTGCTTTACTGGTAGTTGCTCAAATGTTGCTACGCTCATGGAAGACAATATCAATGAATTAATCGTTGATTTATCACCTAAAATACTTTCCTATTCTTGCTTGGTAAAAAGCCAACAGCCAACATCATTATATCGTCCTCCAATATTAAGCTAAATACAGCATAAATGTGTCCAAAACTTGGTTCGTTTATATAACTAATATCTGTATTATGCCTTTTTGCTGTCTGTGTTTATAGAAGATAACTTTAACACCTCATCAAAATCACTTTACAAATTAAAAAAATATTAATTAATATCCCTATTGGAGGGCTTATGTTTTCAACTAAATCAACTTTAAAGGTAGTAGCTGCCTTTACTGTGGTAATTGCACTAGCGAGTTGTTCTGAAAAAGAAGCGGTTGCTAATACTACTCAAACTAAAACTACTCAGGCGCAACCTGCTCAAACCCAAACTGCTCAAACCCAAACTGCTCAAACCCAAACTGCTCAAACTCAAACTGCTCAGGCGCAATCTATAGTCTTAGATGTATATAAAAGTCCCACTTGTGGTTGTTGTAAAAAATGGATTAGTCACATCAACGAAAACGGGTTTGAATCGAAAGTTCATCAAAAAAATGATGTTTCTGAGATTAAAAGTGAAAAAGGAATTGAGCCTCGTTATCGCTCTTGTCATACCGCTATTTCAACAGATGGCTATGTTTTTGAAGGACATGTTCCTGCAAAGTTTATCCAGCAATTTATGAAAGAAACCCATGCTGACGATGTGATTGGTTTAGCTGCACCGGGTATGGGCATGGGTTCTCCCGGTATGGAAATGGGAGATAAATTTATGCCATATCAAGTTTTATTACTTAAAAATGATGGTTCTAGCGAAGTTTATGTCGCTATCAATTCTAGTAAGGAGCAATACTAGTGCTTAAAAATAAAAGCCATAACAAAGTTTGTGTGATGGTTGGCTTGGGGATTTTAACCCTAAGTAGCTTGACTGTTTTTGCAGAGCAATCAAGCCAAAAGGCTGAAATACTTTCTTTTGAGCAAGCAATTAAAGTTGCACAAAAGAACGACCCTTGGTTAAAAGGAAATCGTCATCAACAAAGTGCGATCGAATCTTCAAGTATTGCTGCTAATACATTGCCTGATCCAAAAATATCTGTTGGTTTGGCTAGTTTGCCAACAAACGGTTTTGATTTTAATCAAGAAGGTATGACGCAATTTAAAGTGGGTATTAGCCAAGTGATTCCACGTGGTGACACACTGGAAATTACAAGTCGTCAATTAAAGATCAAAAGCCAAGGGTATCCCTTTCAACGAGAAAATAGAGAAGCGCAAGTGGCGGTAACCGTGGGCCAATTATGGCTTGATGCTTATCGTGTACAAGAAAGTGTTGCTTTAATTGAAAAAGATCGTTCGTTGTTTTTACAATTAGCAGACGTTGCCGAGGCGAGTTATTCTGCTGCTTTAGGGCGAACCCGCCAAGCAGATATTGTGCGTGCACAGTTAGAATTAACTAATCTAGATGAACGTTTAGATGTATTAGCGCAAGAGAAAAATAAATTTGAAGGACAATTGTCGCAATGGTTAACTGATTATTTATCTGGGCTTGATGAAGATTCACTATTGGCTAATTTAGCGCTGCATGACATTAATTTAGGCAAACAGATCCCAGAAATGGATTTGCAACATAGTGAACTGATTTATAATGATAAATGGCGTAAACCTGAACAATTAGTAAGCTATTTTACTCAGCACCCTGCGGTTGTCGCTTTAGATAAAAGAATTGAAGCAACTAAAACAGGCATTGCTTTAGCGAAAGAAAAATACAAACCTGAATGGGGTGTTAACGCAGGTTATGGTTATCGTGGTGACGATCCTAATGGTAGTAGCCGTGCCGATCTAATGTCTGTTGGGCTAACTTTTGACTTACCATTGTTTACTGAAAATAAACAAGATCAGGACGTTAAATCAGCCATATCACAAACTGAATCGATTAAAACAGAAAAGCTATTATTACTTCGTCAGTTACTTAGTAACTATTCAAGTGCCAAAGGGCGTTTGTTACGACTTAATGATCAACAACGGCTTTATCGTGAAAAATTATTACCCCAAATGTATGAACAAGCCGAAGCTTCTTTAACCGCTTATACCAATGACGACGGTGATTTTGCTGAGGTAGTTAGAGCTCATATCGAAGTACTCAATGCTCAAATTAGAATTTTAACGTTAGATGTAGCACAACAAAAAATTCTATTAGAATTAAATTATTTATTTATTGGTGCTAATAAAGCGACCCGATAAAATTGCCAAATACGGAGAAAATGAATGAGTTCAAACAATAAATCCCAAATGAAGGGAGTGGTAATAGGTGCTGTTATTGGCGCAGTTGTTACTTTCGGTGCCTATACAATCTTAGCGCCATCAAATAATGGTGGCAGCACAAATGGCGACGCTAGCGCTTCAGCGAAGAAAAAACCTTTGTATTGGGTAGCACCAATGAATCCTGATTATAAAAGTGATAAACCAGGTAAGTCACCCATGGGTATGGAGTTGATCCCTTATTATGGTAATGCTGGCGGTGGTCCTGATGAAGGAAAAGGCACTATTCGTATTTCGCCTGCTGTTGTTAACAATTTAGGAGTACGTACGGCACTGGCAACCTATCAACCACTACATATGCAAGTAGATACAGTCGGTTATGTGGCTTATGATGAAGATACTTTAGTGCATATTCACCCACGTGTTGAAGGCTGGATTGAAAAGCTTTATGTGAAAGCCATTGGTGACCCAGTTAAAAAAGGCCAACCGCTTTATGATATTTACTCACCTGAGTTAGTTAATGCCCAAGAAGAATTATTATTGGCATTAGATCGCAACAACAAACGTTTGATCACTGCGGCAGAAAATCGCTTGGTATCATTACAAATCCCCAAAAAAGCGATTGTACAGTTGAGAGAAACGAGAAAAGTTAAACAAAATATTACTTTTTATGCACCACAGCAGGGAGTAGTAGAAAACTTAAATATTCGTCAAGGCTCCTTTATTAAACCAGGTTCAATTATCATGTCGATTGGCGATTTAGCTGAGGTATGGGTTGAAGCAGAAGTATTTGAGCGTCAAGCAGGATTAATAAAAACAGGTACCCCTGTTACCATGAAGTTAGATTATTTACCAGGTAAAGAATATAACCTTAACGTAGATTATATTTATCCAACCTTAAATCCTAAAACACGCACGATGAAAGTAAGGATCCGTGTCGATAATACAAATGGTGACTTTAAACCCGATATGTTTGCACAAATTAGTATGCACATTTCGGGTAATGAAAGTGCGCTATTAATTCCCAAAGAAGCCTTAGTACGTACTGGCGATCAAGACCGAGTGGTATTAGCACTGGGTCAAGGGAGTTTTAAAGCCATTGCTGTTAAAGTTGGCCGTTTTGATCGAGGCAATGTAGAGATATTATCTGGCTTAGCTGCAGGTGAAAAAGTGGTTACCTCAGCACAGTTCTTATTGGATTCAGAATCAAGCAAAACCTCTGACTTTCAACGTATGAACCCTGAACAAGATAGCATGGCTGGCATGGATCATAGCTCAATGAAGGGTATGGATATGAAAAAAGATATACCTTCAACGACTGTTAACGGTACCGTTAAATCAGTAATGGCTGCACACCGAATGGTGAATATTGACCGAGAAGCTATTGTTGATTGGGATCGTCCTGCTGCTAATGTTGATTTTATTGTCAGCGAAGAAGTCGATATGTCGTTATTCACCGAAGGTGCTTACGTGATGTTTACCTTTGAAATTAGAGAGGGTGACTTTGTTATTGTTAGTGCCATGGCAATGACTGCACCTGAAAAAACAGCTAACGAACAAGGCGAGGGTCAACAATGATAGCTAATATTATTCGTTGGTCTATCGGAAATAGATTTTTCGTTATTCTAACCACACTGGTGATTATAGGGGTCGGCTTATATTCAGTCAAAAATACCCCGATAGATGCCTTGCCGGATCTATCCGATGTACAAGTTATTATAAAAACATCTTTTCCAGGGCAAGCGCCACAAGTGGTAGAAGATCAAGTTACTTATCCGTTAACAACGGCAATGTTGTCGGTACCTGGTGCGGTAACAGTACGTGGTTATTCATTCTTTGGTGACTCATATGTGTATGTTATTTTTGATGAAGATACTGATATGTATTGGGCTCGTTCTCGGGTGCTTGAATATTTAAGCCAAGTAGCCCCTGATTTACCAGCGGCTGCGCGTCCGCAATTAGGGCCTGATGCTACGGGCGTAGGCTGGGTTTATTTATACTCATTAGTTGATAGAACCGGGAAACATGATTTAGGCCAATTACGCTCCTTGCAAGACTGGTTTTTAAAGTTTGAACTACAAACGGTATTAGGTGTTTCTGAAGTTAGCACTCTGGGTGGTATGGTTAAACAGTACCAAGTACAAGTTGACCCTGATAAATTACGTGCCTTTGGTATTCCGCTTTCTCATGTTCAAAATGCTATTAAACGCGGGAACCAAGAAATTGGCGCCTCGGTTGTTGAAATGGCCGAAGCTGAATATATGTTACGAGCCACGGGGTATATTCAAAGTATAGAAGACTTGGAAAGTATTCCCTTAGGCGTTAACGACAACGGCACACCACTGTTACTAAAAGATGTGGCTGAAATAGGCACAGGACCACAAATGCGCCGAGGTATTGCCGAGCTTAATGGTGAAGGTGAAGTGGTTGGTGGCATTGTAGTGATGCGTTTTGGTGAAAATGCACAAAACGTTATCAGCGGTGTTAAAGCAAAGCTTGAAGAATTAAAAAAAGGTTTGCCCGAAGGTGTTGAAATTGTACCCGTGTATGATCGTTCTGCATTGATTGAGCGCGCAGTGAATAATTTAGGTTTTAAATTACTGGAAGAATTTGGCGTAGTAGCACTGGTGTGTATAGTATTCTTATTTCATGTACGATCATCATTAGTGGCTATTTTAAGCTTACCTGTTGGTATTTTAATGGCCTTTATTGTTATGCATGCGCAAGGTTTAAACGCTAATATTATGTCATTAGGGGGTATTGCCATAGCGATCGGTGCGATGATTGATGGTGCTATTGTCATGATAGAAAATATGCATAAACACATGGAACGAACACCGCTTACTAAAGAAAATCGATGGCAAATTGTGGCAGATTCGGCTTCAGAAGTTGGGCCAGCATTATTTTTCAGTTTGTTGATCATCACGGTAAGTTTTGTGCCAGTATTTACCTTAGAAGCACAAGAAGGTCGGATGTTTTCTCCGTTAGCCTTTACTAAAACTTATGCGATGGCAGCTTCGGCGATATTAGCTATTACCTTAGTGCCAGTATTAATGGGTTACTTTATTCGCGGTAAAATTTTACCTGAGCATAAAAATCCGGTGAATAAATTTTTAACCTACATTTATATGCCGGCATTAAAAACTGTTTTACATTTCCCTAAAACGGCTATATTTATTGCGGTGTTATTATTGGGTGTTGGTGCGTATCCGCTTGATAAAATTGGTAGTGAATTTATTCCGCCATTAGATGAAGGTGATTTAATGTATATGCCAACCACCTATCCATCATTATCTATTGGTCAAGCACGACAGTTATTACAGCAAACTGATAAATTGATTAAAACGGTACCAGAAGTAAAAACCGTGTTTGGTAAAATTGGTCGTGCTGAAACGGCAACCGATCCAGCGCCTTTAACTATGGTTGAAACCTTTATTCAATTAAAACCGCATGATCAATGGCGAGAAGGCATGACGACAGCGAAATTGATCAAAGAGTTTGACGCTTTAGTTAAATTACCAGGATTAACCAATGCTTGGGTAATGCCGATTAAAACCCGTATCGATATGTTGGCAACGGGTATTAAAACACCCGTGGGTATTAAAGTGGCTGGTACTGATTTAGATGTTATTCAAGACATTGGTAAACAGCTTGAAGAAATTTTAGAGAAGGTTCCTGGTACTGCTTCGGTTTATTCTGAGCGTGTTTCGGGTGGTCGTTATGTAAAAGTTGATATTCAACGAGAAAAAGCGGCGCGTTATGGTTTAAATATTGCTGATATTCAACAAGTGGTTGCAACCGCTATTGGTGGGGTTAATGTGACTCAAACGGTTGAGGGCTTACAACGTTATCCTGTTAACTTACGTTATCCGCAAGATTACCGAAGTTCACCTGAGAGATTAGCCGCAATGCCGATAGTAACTCCTAGTGGCCAACGCATTCCGCTAGGTGACGTTGCCAACGTGTATGTTGAAGATGGTCCACCAGCAATTAAAACAGAAAACGCCCGTTTAAATGGTTGGTCGTATATTGATATTGAAGGCATTGATGTCGGGACTTATGTTGACAATGCACAAAAAGTGGTTGCTGAAAAGTTGATATTACCAGCCGGTTATTCAATTGTTTGGGCGGGTCAATATGAATATATGCAACGCGCAAAAGCGAAACTAATGTATGTTGTTCCGTTAACCTTAGCTATTATCGTTTTCTTACTTTACTTGAATTTCCGTAATGTTATTGAAGTATTAATGATTATGGGTACCTTGCCAATGGCAATGATTGGTAGTGTTTGGTTAATGTACATTGAAGGCTATAACTTCTCGGTGGCAGTGAGTGTTGGTTTTATCGCACTGGCAGGGGTTACGGTTGAGATCGGGGTAATTATGCTAGTTTACCTAAATCAATCCTACCAAGCGATGCTACAAGATCATAAAGAAAAAGGATTATCAACTAATCGTGATGATGTTTTTCATGCAGTATTACACGGTGCGGGTTTACGTATTCGCCCAGTAATGATGACAGCTGCTGCTATTGTGGCTGGTTTATTACCGATTTTATATGGTACAGGTACAGGCTCAGAGGTCATGAGTCGTATTGCCGCACCTATGGTGGGTGGTATGATAAGTTCGGTTATTTTAACCTTGTTAATATTACCCGCGCTATTTTTCTTGTGGCGTGCTTCAGGATTAAAAAAAGCAGAGTAGTGTAGGTGGGGTTTTAACCCCGCTTCGTTAAGATGTTAATAAAGAAATAAATAAGAATGAACACCCGTCTACACTGTTTTATAGGCGGGTTTTTACCTTAAGTTATACCCAAGTGAATTTTAAAATAGGTTGAATTTATTTGGCTATAAAAATAAAAACAAAAATAATAAAGGAAGTAGATGAGTGTAGTTAAAACAAGTCGTAAGTATCATAAATGGCTAATGTTATTTTTAGGTATTCAATTTGTCATTTGGACAATATCGGGCGCCTATATGGTAATTTTTGATATTGATTATATTCATGGCGACAGTTTAGTGGTTAACCACCAAGCTAGGCTTAATGCTAATAACATTACTTATCCTTTATCTACATTAAGAAAACAGTATCCTAGTGCAGAAAATATAGAAGTAGGGCTTTTCATTGCTCAAGAAGTTTACCGTTTTACGCTGCTTGATGAAAAATATGTTATAAACGCGAGTAATGGTAATAAGCTTTCCCCACTAAGTGCAAACGATGCGATTAAAGCGGCAAAGTATTACTATAGCGGCAAGGGCGGCGTTGCTGATATTGAGTTGATCACTGAAAACCCACCAATTGAATTAAGTCGTCGCGCTTTACCCGCTTGGCGAGTTAATTTTAATGATTTTGGAAGTCCATCAATTTACGTTTCTGCACAAACAGGGAAGCTTGTTGGCAAGCGTCATGAATTTTGGCGCATTTTTGATTTGATGTTTAGTTTACACGTAATGGATTACGAAGCAGAAGACCCAAGTAATAAACTGTTATTTTGGTTTACACTTTTTTCAATTTTTTCATCAATCTTTGGTGGCATCTTAAGTTATTTTGTGATTTTTAACACAGGTAAAGCAAAAGCACGTAAATCAAAAACAGGAAATACAAAAAATAATGTAGGAGGAATAAATAATGTTGCTCCTTAAAAAAATTCATAAGTGGCTTTCACTTTTGGTTGGCTTACAACTTTTAATTTGGTTAAGCACGGGTTTGTATTTTAACTTGATGGACCATCAAAAGGCTTCTGGAGAACAGTTTCGTCAAAGTCCAGTTATAGCGCAAGTAAATGAAAATCAGCTTATTGAGCCACAAAGTGTTTTGCTTAAATCCAAACCCACAGTGTCCCTTAAGCAAATCTCTTTGTTGGAAAAACCCTATTATCTGTTGACCCATAAAAAAGGTCTTTATAGTCACTTGAATAATAGCTATTCCTTAGTCGATGCCTATTCAGGTATGCAACTGATTATTGATGAAGTAATGGCAAGTGAGCTTGCTCAAGCCTCTTATAAAGGTAAGGGGAAAATTGAAAGTATTATTAAATTGTCTCCGCCTTATGACGATATTCCTCGCGAACAAAACAAAGTTTGGCAAATTAATTATGCTGATGACCTTAATACCAGTGTTTATATTGATGCAAGCTCAGGTCGAGTAGTTAAACATAGCAATGATGATAAGCGCTTTGCGGACATCTTTTTTATGTTGCACTTCATGGATTATGGCTCAGAAGGCAGCTTTAACAATGTTCAAATAATACTATTTGCACTTTTTACTTTGTTTTTTGCTCTGACAGGTTTTATATGGACAATTGAACTAGCTTTTAATGGTCAATACAAAATTAACTTAAGGCCAAAGAATCGAAAAATTGTACTGTTTGATAAAAATCAGCAGTCAATAGGTGAGTTTGTTATCTCTAATCAAATAAGCCTGCTTGATGGACTTATCGATCATGATATTGCTTTATCTTCAACCTGTGGTGGTGGCGGTACTTGTGGTCAATGTAAAGTGAACCTTGATAAACGCGTAAAAATTATGCCAGCAGATTATGCACATTTTAGTGATAGTGAACTACAGCAGGGATTACGTTTAGCTTGTCAGCACAATAGTAATGAAGTTGCACAGCTAACTTTACTTGACGTTACTAAAGCCAATAAACATAGTCTCGAATTAACACAGAGTGAGTTTATTAGCCCCTATATTAAAGAACTCCGTTTCAAAGTGGTTGGTGATTATAAGTTAACATTTAAAGCGGGTGCACATATGCGCTTTTATATCCCGCCTGCGAAAGGGGCCTCTATTCCCATGCGTCTTCCTGATGAGTTTAAACGCCATTGGCATGATATTGAACACTTAGAATATGAACACAAAGCGTGTAGCCGAAGTTATTCCTTGGCAAAGGGTAATGGCCAAATTGAAAGTGGCACGGATGAATTGGTATTTACGATAAAAATTCAAAATGCGCCAAATAAAAGTGTTCTTCCTGGTGTTGGCTCTAGTTATTTATGTAATTTAGGATTAGGACAAACCATAGAAGCTTTAGGGCCATTTGAAGATTTTTACGCAAAACCATCAAGTAATAAAACGATGCTGTTAATGGGCGCGGGTTCAGGTATGGCGCCGCTTAAATCTTTGATTGAAGAACAATTTAATCAGAGCTATAAAGGAAAACCAGCAAATAGAGAGGTTTACTTTTTTTATGGTGCTAGAACAGAGGAAGACTTGTTATACAAAGACGAGTTTATCAAACTATCAAAACAGCACCCACACTTCCATTATTACCCTGTATTGTCTAGACCAGCAAAAGGGTGGAATGGAGCCAAAGGATATGTTCAAGAACTACTTAAATTGAACATGAACAAAGTTTGTCAAATTGATGATGCAGAATTTTATTTATGTGGGCCATCCCACATGATGTCTGCGATCATTGATTTGTTAAAAACTAAAAACGTTAATGCAAATAACATTGCATTTGATGAATTTACCTAACAACCCTTAATAGATTATTAACGTAGGAGTAAACCATGAAAACCTTAACTAAAACAGTAACTAAAATCGCTTTAGTATTAATACCAGCAATTACTTTGTCAATGACAGCTACAGCGCATGATCCTAAAATGCATGTGAAAAAAGTTGAAAAAGCAGATTGTAGCAAAATGGATAACAGCAAGATGGATATGAAAGATCCTGTTGCTTTAGCTATGATGAAAAAATGCATGGATCAAGCTGAAAATTCAAGCGACAAAATGGATCACAGCAAAATGGGTGATAAAATGATGGACGGCAAAATGGATCACAGTAAAATGGGTGGCAAAATGGACAGTAAAACTGATGACAGTAAAAAGGATGATCACGATAATCATTAATTAAATATTAAAGCACACTTAGTGCAAAGTCATGCGCTAAGTGATTTTTAACTAAAGAAGGAAAAGCTATGAAAATAATTAAATTACTACTGCTACTTATCGTTTTAGGTATAGGAGTCGCG
>TARA_R110002167_G_scaffold61540_3_pt1 | contig 18507 bp, 30 predicted proteins | sample TARA_R110002167 | Tara Oceans TARA_R110002167 (sample SAMEA4398238) | marine metagenome | biome: Polar Biome; feature: [MES] marine water layer (ENVO:01000295) within the mesopelagic zone...; material: water (ENVO:00002006), including particulate matter (ENVO:01000060) such as...... | reverse complement strand
AATATATCAATCGTATAGATTGTTCCATTAGGAAAGTATTCATGAAACGCTTCGGTAGACGCTGCCTTGTATGTTCCAATCTCAAGAATATTAATAGGGTCGTTTCTTACGGACTCAAAATAGGGTTCGTATTCTTTATAGTAGTGATGTTTTAATGTACCTTTATCACATTGGTACTTGTCAAATAGTTGTTGTAACATTCCAATAGTTCCTTGTTGCACCCGTATCGAAGTCAAATCCCCAATAGTCGATGTCTTTTTGATACCAGTCAGCAATTATCTGTATGGTCTCTTTAGTGTATATATCCTTATAAGAAGTACCGAATCCTGTCTTACCTCTGTCATTAGGTACACGTGTAATATTGCGAGGGTCTGGGTTACTCAGTAGACCGAAGTATGTCCTCACGTCTTCGTTGTAGTTCTCAAACCGTAAGATGTGACATCGGTTGTTTCCTTCTTCGTCTGACACATGGTCGTATGCAGGATACCATCCACGAATTGCACGATGCCACATATACTCTTGTCCACCCCACTTATGACGTTCCTCTAGGAATGCCTCGAAGGATGAAGTATCTGCATAACCTTCTGGTTGTGTCCCTTCAAATTCCATGACTTTCTTTGCAAACATGTAACGAGAACATACTCTGTCCCAAGGATTACGAACGATTGCAACTGCTTGATATGTGTCCCTTACGTCTTGTCGCCAGTCTCTCCAACGTCCGTGTTCGTACCCTGCGTGGTCTTTGGTGTCATGCATTTTCTTTGTAAGACCTTGTACATACTCCGCATTCTTTAGGTTGTCTGGCCCAGAAAGTAATACCTTTTGACGAATTTGTTTATTCTTTCTTATTGTCATCCCACCATTCTTGGGGATGTGGACGAACATCTTAATCATTCTCTTTCCCACTTGACATAATAACGATTCAAGTCAGGCATAAATTCTGTTACTTCGTATCCAAAACGTTTTGCTAACAAGAGGTGGTGTTCCAGTCTCCAATGAAAGAATGGCACATCCTTTACTTTGTCATTACCATGGTCACGGTGTGCGGGATTACATCTCCAATAGATACGAGACTTCTGTTTCAATGCATTGACCATTGATTCGGTCTGGTCTCTGATTGTATCGTAACTACCAAAGTTGATACTACCCAATGCAAACGCAACATCATACTTCTCTTCGGTCTTAAAATATTCAATTGCAACCTGTTCGTCAGAACCTATGTCTGTGATATCAATTCCATGAAGATTGGTAATGTGACGCTTAAGAGGATTGACACCACAACCAACATCCAGAACTGATTCCCCTTCTCCGATTTCTTCAATTAATTTAAACCCCGTCCAATAATATCTATCAAGTCCCGCAGTGCGTGAACTTGGCCAGTCGTATGTAAAGTAGTCTTTCAACCACTGTCTTGTTTCGGCAGTCATTGCTTTAGGGTTGGTAGACATATACGGTCACATCCTTTTTACTGTATCCATCACAAGCTACCGAAGAGTCTAGTCCTAACACGTCTAATAATTCCCAATTAGTTTTACACTTGACAACTTTGTCTCTGTTCTTATATATGAATCTGTTAATTGCTTTGTTCTGTAACTGTATCTGTGTAAACATTTCGTCTTGATTTTTGTACCACGCATAGTTGGGATACGGAATATCAAAACCACCACACTCCAACCACCAAGACAAACACTCGTAGTCGTTCCTTAGTACCATAACAATAGGATGTTCTTTTAAGGAGTTCAGTTGATATGCAAAGGTATGAGATTTGATTAGTCGGACACCGTGAGTGTCTTCTCCACTAAATGGTTTATCCCATGACCCAACGTCATTATCAAACTCCATCATAGGGTCAAAGTATGCACCCCCATGTATCAAACCATTGTGATGCGAGAACGACCTTTCTTTGGTATCATCGGTCTGGTCAAAGTCAACGGATGCATGAATCTTATTCGCAACTCCAGACCATCGACTGCCTGGCGCTCCTGTCATTAATAAATACTTACCTTTCATTTTTTGGTCTTATCCCATTCCATACATGTTCATCCAACCAGTGTTCCTCTACGTGTTTCACATACTTCGCATTCTGGTTCTCTTTGATATCTTTCAATATTCGTTCGTCACTATATTCAATCGGAAAGTCAAGAACCTTACTCAACCATTTCAGATACGCACCACCATATAGGTAGAGTGATTCGTGTGATATGAATTCTAAAGTCGCATCTAGGTTGTAGTAGTACTGTAATGCGGTAGGTAGGGTTACTTCCTTACGGACTCTGAGTTGTTGTTCTTCGTTAATGGTTCGGTCTCTTGTTACAATACAAACCTTCACTTCGTATCCATCGTTTTCTGCTTCGTAGACAACCTCTTGTATCTTGGGGATTTGTTTCACTCCGTCATAGACAAACGGTACACTGACATTTGCAACTACGTAGTCTTCGGTCAACATACTCTTTGTCTTGGATGGGTCAACCCAACACTCTGCAAAGGGTTCTTCGTCAGATGGTATCCAGTACTTGTTCATGAAGTTCCATCCCTCTACCAAGGGATGATAACTGAACACCTTACTGAATAGATGATTTCCAGAACCTTGTGGCCCTGTGAGTATAATTAGTTTCTTAGACTCTTGTTTGTCCGACATAAGTTCGTACCTTCAATGGGTTAATTTCATCTGTCGGGCCTGTACCAGAGTCAGGACTGAACACAAATAATGTTACATCTTCGCCTTTATTACACATGAAGTTGTGTAATACATTTCTATCCATCACCCAACAATCTCCTGCTTTGATAGGAAACATTACACCATTATCAAGTTCAATCTCACCTTTACCAGAAAGGATAAGACCAATACGTTGACTTGGATGGGTGTGTAGGGTCTGTGACATCCCTGCGGGGAAGTGGACATAGTTGATAACAGGAAGTCCCAGTCTGCCAGGATTTACTGCGGTGGTGTTTGTACCACCGTCCATATAGGATAGATTACCCTTCGGTAGACCATGAGGTATAAACAGTCGGTCATCATTCATGGATAATCCATAGAATTTTATATGAGCAAACGTCTCGCCAGATACTAAAAACTCTTTTCCTATCTGTCCTGCAAAATCACCACGGTGAATGGTGTATCCTTCTTTCACATCGATATCACAATTCTTACCCATTAGATAACTTGTTCCTTCAAACTCATCTCCAAGGTATTGGACTGAGTCTTTGGTAACCGTAACGTCATAACTCCATACATCACGAACCTTATAGGTTTCACCATTTTCTATATTTAACATTCCCTTCATAATCTTATAATCTCTTTTATCTCTGTAGGTATATAGGGTATGGTCATCCTCTCAGGATGCCACACGATTGCACAAACATTATCCTTTATCCAAGACTCGCAATCACCATCATCGTCTATACACAATGATACACTATTTGGTGGTACTTTGTCAATAGCAATAGTGTGAAAACTATTTACCCTGTGGGGTTGATATTTACTATGTACCAAGTGTTCGACATTATAATGATTCTCTTTACCTGTTCTTGTTTTACCACCAAGTATTTCCGTAAGTAAAAATGCACCATGACATATACCAAGTATAGGTTTACCCAACGTAGACATTTCTGTTGCAAGGGATACTTCTGTAGTGATACGGATACGCTCGTTTCCTCCACCTGTGATAATGAGGAGGTCTAGAGATTCTGCAAGAGATTCATAATCTAAGTCGTCACGATTTGGGATTGGAACGAGTTCATGACCCTTTAGTAACCTATACCAGTTATGGTCTAAAGAATCATGAACTTGTTTATTGTGCGTGAGGACTCTTTGAGTGAGTCCTATTTTCATCTACCAACCGTAAGCAGCGTTTACAAGTTGTCTTGAACCTGTTGCTTCTACTGTATTTCTACACGAGATTTCAAAGAGGTCTTTACGCATTGCGTCAACAACACGTTGGACACGACTCTGAGTCTTTTCATCTGTCGCAAGTTTACGTAACGAGTATCCACCGATTGCACTGTGGAAACCTTCGTCTTTCGCAATCTCACGATAACGAGAAGAGATGAAGTCATCTTCGATAGTGTCTGCCATCTGATTCCAGACTGCTTCCGCACGTCCTTCTGCAACAAGTTGGTATGCGGCAAGGACTGCCTCATCTTCTTGTGCATCATACTTTTCTAGAAGTGCAGCACCTTTTGCGGTGTTTGCCTTTCTTTCTGATTCAAGTGCTTGGACTACATCAATCTTCTCACCTTTGATGTGTTCAATTACTTCTCGAACCATACGGTAATGTTTTGCTTCGTCTGCTGCTTGTTTAGTTAGAAGTTCTAACTCTCTAGGGTCTGCATCATCGGGTGCTTTTGCAATTGCATCACAAATCTCAGACATGTTCATGCGTTCATTGACCATACGACCAATGAAATGATTAACCATTTCCTCTTCAGGAAGGTCACCTTCAAAATACGACTTAGTATTCATCTTAGACGCTTCAAATAGCGGTTGGTTTTCGTTGCGAATTTTCTTCACAAATTCTTGTGGGGTTAACATATGTTTCTCCTATCACTCTATTAATATAAGTTTGACGGTATTGTCCCTAGTATTTATACAATTTGATTCATCAACTGGGTAACATTTTCTCCACCATCGGGGAGTTTATCCTTTAGAAAGAAATGTACAAAGTTACAATCTTTTACATTATTGATTGCACCAAATAGTCCATTCCATTTACCTTCCATATGTTTGGTAGGTATGTTATACTTCTTCAGGAAATAGTTTAGTAACGTTTGGTCAGTACTCCACTTGTATGCACCGACTCCGTCTACAAAGTCCTTAAATTCCATACGGTTTAGGAAACTGTGAGGGTCTTGTCCCTTGAGGTATGGTTTGAATAGTTTGGAGTTCAAGAGAATCATTCCCATGTTAAAGAACTCATAACCTAATTTGGTTGGTTTGAAATCACCTTGACCCGCACTATGTAGGTGTCTATACTGCATAGCGGAGTAGTTTTTAATCTTACCACCATACCAATCTTGAATGTCCATTTCACGTTCTACTACAGCACCAAATGCGTGGTCAGTACCAAAGTCATCAAATATATTTGTTGCATCATGTCGGATGTATATATCGGCATCCACAATCGCAATTTGTTCAAATCTATCAATATAGTCAAATGCATTCTCCTTTTCAAAGATAGGAAGATATCCACCATATTTCATATAGGACGCTTCACTACGTCCACTGGTAAAGATATCAGGTTTGATTCTTAGTTTGGGTTGAGTTAATACAATGTGTTCGATATCATATTTCGCACAATACTTTGCGACTGAATCAATACAATGTTCATATAGTTTGGAAGGTTTACCTACCGATACTTGAAATATTAATCTACGCATGAACCATTGTTCCTCCAATACAGTCTGTGTATATAGGACGGGCGTAATTAACTATTTTATTCTTATCTTTACCCATAAACTCCCACATGTAATCGTCCACAAACTTGGTGAGTGTCATATTGGATAAAGTCGAATGTAGAGTCTCTGCAATATCAGGTGTCATATAGTATGCATGGGTGACAGGACATAATGGTTCATCTGTTCCCCAATATGGATGTCCTTCGAATCGGGTAGAATAGTTTTTCCAATCATCCTCATCAATAAAGTCTGCAAACGCAAAGAAGTCATCAATGATTGGCATATCTTTTAATGGCCACTTACGTAGTGCAACATCATGTTCTATTATTGATATGGGTTTGTCTTCTGTATAACACCGTTTCCATAACTCTAGGTGACTGTAGAACCCTGCTTTTTCACTAGGACTAAATTCTCTTGACCCCCAGAATGTACCAAAATCTAAATAGTCTGGCATTGCAGTGGGGGTGAATGCATCAAATAGATTTACTTTACAGTCCCATGTTGGGATACACAAACTTGCGTAATGTTGTGATACCCTATTATCAGGTATCTGTATCATCCATACATTATCTGAAATCATTTAAGTCAAACTCAGTTCCATGCATCTTCATCAAGTCACGTTCGTGATTGGTATAGACCAAGACTTCAGGGTCATCTAATAGGAAGTCGCATGTCTTACAATAGTCAGGATATGTTTTATTGGTGTGGTCTTCACGTAGTTTGGTATACTCTGGCCCGTTCCATATCTCTTCAATGGTATTCTCACTTGTATGACCAAGGACTGCTTTCTCATCTTGTCCTAGTACTTGACAACAAGGTGCGACACCACCTCTCTTACCGTCACTGCCTCCTGCACGTATAACAACGTCAGGACTAAACGGTCTACCACATGTTTTCTCTTCACCAGTACGTGTATTTTGTTTAGGGTCATAGACACCAGACCAGTTATGCATCTTCCATATCTCAGTTTTAACACCAAGGTCATTTACTAGTTTCTTGTATGCATCTAGTTCAAAGTCTAAATTGTCATTATCAGTAATGAGATGATAGGTTGCAACAGAACAATCCGAACCAGTCTTATCAACGTATGCTTTCATTTCACGTATGTTTTTTACAATATGATTAAAGTTTCCGCCAATGATATTGTTCATCCACTCATCATACTTCTCAGGACTATATCCAATAAAAGAGAATCGATAGAAGTCTAATCCTGCATCAACACAATCTTCCATGAACTTACCGTGCATACGGAATCCATTAGAGAACATGAAACACTTAGCACCATACTTCTTAACAATCTTAATGTATTCAGGTAGGTTTCTATTTAGTGTGGGTTCTCCACTACCTTCTAGGTTGACTACTCTTAGTCCATGTTGGGCACAATCTGCAACATTCTTCTCGAACTCTTCTAGTCCCATCTTCTTGAGAAAGTCTTTGTGTCTTCCACCAGTACGTGTATCCTGTGGACACATAGTACATGAGTAGTTACACCCACCATTAATTTCAATTACTGCTCTATCTATTTTCATACAAAACTACCTATTACTTTAAACATAAATAACATAAAGAAGAATACAACTACTTGTAGTATAGATGCATAAGTAATCTGCTTCATTGGGTGAACGTGTTCCATTTTTTCTATCCAAGACTCACTTGGAGAAAGATTTACTACTTGTAGTACTTTTTTATTCATGATATTTTTCTTTTAACATTCTTATATATCTGTCTGCTTTGTCCTTCATTAGAGACATATTGGGTTCGAAGGAGTCTCCTCCATCTCCAAAGAATTCCATAGTTTGATTTCTATTTGGTTTTCTTATACACTGAGGAGTATTATAATCTGTGATACCTTCCCATGATGGAATGTACATTGGTTTACCAAAGTTTCTTGCAATGTAATGCCACATACCATCATAACAGACAATGAAGTCTGCTTCTTGTATCTGTTTATATGCATCTTTGATAGGGGTTCGATAAGTTAGCTCCACTAGTATCCACCCGTCCCAACGCAACAAGCTTATTATATCAGACCAATCATCTTTTGTCAAGAACTTTTTCCAACTTCTTGGAGGTTCACTATTGTATGCGGGTGTCCATATAACTATCTTAGGTCTCTTCTTTACAAACTCTTCAGGTTTGAATATCCAATCATTTGGTGGAGCACTCGTTGGGTCAAACTTATTTGAATCAAAGAAGAATCGTGGTTTTTGTTTATCAGGGTTGACATTACCAGAGGGGAATAGGTCGGAGTTAAATACGTGTGTAACAACAACATCATCTTGTCTATGATACTTATTGTGTAACCACTCCATTCGTTCTACGATTGTTTCTGGGTCATCTGGATGAGGTTTGTAATTCTCATCATGACTCCAGTGCATCTCCAAGTTTACCTTAATCTTGTTATCGAAACAATAGTTATGACAAACGTTTAATGCATGTTGAAAGTCACCAACACCCCAAGTACCTCTCCATCGGACTTTTTCCATTATTTTTTGGTATACGCTTGAGTACCAAAAAATGCAGCAACGATTGCTGCAACAGAGACAAAGTATGTCGCTGCCATATCACCTAGAATCTTAGACGCTTGGTCTAGTCCAACTAGATTTGCAAGAACTACCGCAAAGGGATATAACAACATACCACCTAGTGCAAACCATGCCATATTACGTTGTGCGTCCCGCATTGCATCTTGGTCATCAAGTTCTTTACGTTTGAACTCCAGATACATTTCCTGTTCTGCATCGGAAACTTTACCGTCTCCATTTGAATCTGCGGGATGGTATCCCTTATTTTCGATTATTTTTGCGTCTTCTTCGCTCATTTAAAATACCTTTACTTTATATTTTTCTTCCCATGCAATAGCGTCTTCTACGGTATTGACCATGGGTTTATTTCTTATGTTCAATGATGTATTTAGTAACATTGGAACACCCGTTAATTTGTAATACTCTTCTAGAATCTGTCTCAATACAGACTCACAGTCTGGTTTAACAAGTTGAACTCTTGCAGTACCGTCCACATGACTAACTGAATCATAGGGATGTTTTGCAGTAGCGGTGTACTGCATATACTCACCCATGTGTCCTTCAAAGTAATATTCTGCCCATTCTGATAGTATTGCAGGAGCGAATGGACGGTACTTATGTCTGCGTTTTATATCGTTTACTGTGTCCTTGACATCAAAACGAACATCTGCAAGTAGAGAACGATTACCTAACGCACGAGGGCCATACTCTGCACGTCCGTTTGCAACTCCACATACCTTATTGTCTACGATATATTGTGCAACTTCTTTGGGGTCTATCTCACGTTCGATGTTGTGTCCCAGATAGGGTGACCACTTTAGGTGTGTTCCACCTGTCTCTTTGTGCCATGTGTATGCGGCACAACCAAGAGCGTTACCCGCATCATTGGGTGCAATAGGAATATGCATCTCATCAAACATTGGACGTATCAAAGAGTTTGCAACAACGTTTTGAGCACATCCACCAGTAAAGATTAACTTAGAACCATACTGTCGTGCTTCGGTCATAATCTTTAAAATCTCTGTCTCAAAGAATTTCTGAACTGTTGCAGCGACATCCGACTCTTTCTTAGTATATTTACTTTTTACCAATTTTCTAAACTGTAGCTCAAACTGGTAATCTCTATGTGCAAGTTCACTATCTGCTATACACTCACCTTTAAAATCTATCATGTCCCAAACAGCTTGTCCTTCCAGTGTGTCATGCCAGTAATAACAATCGTGTAAGATTTGATACAAATCATCTTGAGGTTCACCATATGCAGCAAGACCCATAAGAATGTATTCATCTCTTAAAGGTTTTAATTTGATTGAAACACAACCCATCCCATAGAGAGTTCCCAAGGACTGAGGCCATCTAACAACTTTGAGGGGTTTGAAATTGTGGTCATAGATTACAGTAGATTCTACTTCTCCCGAACCATCGACAGATACAATTACGGTATCCTCTTTTGATTCCCATGGTCGGGTAAAGAATCCAAGTGCTGCATGACTTTCATGATGTTTATTGAAGCTATCATAGGATGCTTGATTGTGGATGGGTTTTCTAATTTCTGAGGTGTGTGCCCTTGTTAGGTTTTCGTCACCATCTTTTAAGTCTCTAGCAACGAGTTCTTCAAATGATGTCGCTCCACCGAAAGTTCTAAGCCCACCCATGACTGTCATGCGTTCGTTTAGGTCTTCGTAGAAGGTAACATGGTCATCGTCATTAACCATTTCCCACATAGGCGGATGGATATGACCATCCATTTTAATACCACTATATCTTTCTGATTGGGATGCGAAAGCAACTTCACCATCGGGATTAACGATGGCGAGTGCGGCATCATGATAAAACTCGGAGTAACCTACATATCTTTTCATGTAGTTATATATACGTTAACCTACAAGGTATTCGTACACATCTTTCCAGTTTTTCATTAGGGGATAGTCTTGGTTGTCCATGTTGTATCCATGTTCCATGACAATTGAGTCAAGACCTTGTTTGTCACCCGCAATTGCGTTTTCAACTTTGTCCTCAACCCAAGTATAACCTGTTCCTTTGTACTGTGCAAGGACTTCATCCTTGTCTGCACCTGTGTCCAGATAGATGAATTTAACGAATGCAGTCTCACCGAACAACTTCTTAATGTTCATTGTTCTTAGCTTCTGTGCGTTCTCGTCTTTACTCATACTAGTTATCAAGTGGAACACATAACCGTGTTCTTCGTGTAACTTTCTGACATACTGCATTGCATCTCTTAACGGAGGTACAAAACCCATATGGGCAGATTCGTTGAACTCTCTGACTAATCTTTTTGATACTTCTGGTGCAATGTCATATATCGTACCGACATTGTATTCTAATTTACTTTTGGCGGTGTAACCTTTCTCGGTCATCCACACGTCAAATGCGTAACCCCAGTTCAGGAGAACACCATCTGCGTCTGTTAATATTACCTTATGGTACTGACTTAGCACTTCTTCTTCCTTATGTTGTAGTTGTATTTCTTTCTTCATGTGGTTATTATAACAAGAAACACTGGGTTTGTCAAGCTTTTAAGTACTTAAATTTACCTTTTTTATAGTCTTCCAACATAACAACCTTATTACCACCCCCAGTATAATGGAGGAAATTCATGTCATATCCTCTGTCATCTGGCCAATGGGTAGGTGTGTCATTCCATTTCTGTTCGATACTTTGCCACGTTAATCCGTGTTTCATTATCTGTCCAGATAACCATGGTTGGTCATTGTTAATCCAAAACGGGTCACCGTGTTTGTCCCCATCTGACATGTATTCGTACCAATCATCAAATTTCTCACGTGCTTTCATACGTGCTTCTTTAGTCCATACCATGACACCAGTATTGAAGGTAGCGATACAGGAGGGACGATATGGGGGTTCTGTGGGGACACATGGGATACCATTACGCTTATACTTGGTTACCAGTGCATCTCTTGTCTTCTTACTGAAATCCCAAGTATTGTATCCACCGTCTTTACCAGTACGTATTTCAGATTCAAGAACACCTGTAATCTCATAATCACCAGTTTCATCAAAGATGTTCTCTTCGGTGTTACAGATGATATCAGTATCAATGAATGCAATCTTGTCAAATTGTTCGTAAATAGGGTCATAGATGATACGTAGGCATTCATAGAGCAACACAGTTGACCCAACCTTACCTTCGGTGAATACTTGTTTTGTCGAGTATTGGTGTTTACATCCAATCTTATCCGCATAGATTTGAAACGACTTTGCGGATAGGTCACCCGTTACACGATAGAGTTCTGACCTAGTACCTTGTGGATATTGTGGAACTGGAGCCCGTTTCTCGGTCTCCTCGTTTGTTATCATGTATTGAAATATTAAATTCACTGTACTTCCTCTCGTGTTTTCATATCCGAATACATGTCCCAATTAAAACCGATAATGATTTTCTTCCCATGAACTGGATTTGATTTGTGTGGTGTCATCGATGGGAATAATACAACTTCACCTTCTTTTATTTTTCCGTCATAACCGACTATAGTAGTACAGTCTCTTTCATCTTCTAATAACAAGTGTATCACCCCAGTCATATTTGCTAGAGTGTGGGTGTGTGACATATAACTGCCACCTTTATTATATACATGATACCACAGAGTATTTAATGCACAGGAAATACATTCCCACGATTTGCAATACTTACTGATTGCAGGGGTAATTATTCGTCTAGTAACATCGGAATATGGTTTAGAATCGAAGTCCCATTTCGTAGGGTCTCCATGAACATCATAGTCCCCATAGACAGGTTCGTTACTTACAGGTATTTGTAATAGTGCTTCTTTCTGTAGACTGTCAAAATTGTCTATTGCAAACACCTGTACATGTTTCACTCAGGCAGTCCGACCGAATACTGTGTCTTACCATTTACACGTTGTGCAGTCAAACACCTCTTACGGTTCTCTTCAGGACTCACATATGTCACATGAACCCAACCAGATGATGGGTCACCGTCAGTATAGAACTCAGAGATGATTTGGTCAAACTCTAGGTTGTCCCTAATCCATTGTGCAACAACAAGGTTATCCGCCTTATCACATTCCAAGTCAACTGCTTGACCCTTACAATGTTGTGAGTTTGAAGAACCACCCACGGATTGGTTCAGTGCAGGAGAACGGTAACCCGAATTGATACGGGTGATACCGAAGTGGTCTCTAACGTGTTGAACGACTTGAGTGAACAAGTGTTGTGCCGCTACTAGATGTTCGCCCTGTGGTGTGTTGTCGATACCCAATCGAGTCGCAGTCATAGACTTTGTGAACTCTTTGAGTGTGAAGTTTTTACTTAATTTCATCTTACTTTAACCTAGTACGATAGTAATTTGTACACTCGTACATACTATCTGCGATATTGGTTTTAACTTCCTTTTCGCATTTTTCTGTTAGTTGTTTGTTGCTAGCTGAGCCAATAAGCAAAGCGATTAATATGAATGCCCACATGGTACTTCTCCTAAATTTGACAGATGTTATTATCTATCATTTAATGTTTCCTCGTTCAACCATTTCTTTTGTCATTATATAGTCTCTGACAAAGTCCGAACGAACGATGTCCGCCCATCCAAATTCCACGGTTGTAAAGTGATTCATGACTTCCATGATGTTCATGAAGTCAAGGATACCTTTTTTATCTGAACTGGACTTCAGGTCAGACTGATAATAATCACCAGAGAAGATAATACGACTATTCTTACCCACCCTTGTAATGATACTGTCTAGTTCATGGAAGGTGAGATTCTGCATCTCATCAACCAACACTATACAGTTATCTAGAGTTGTACCACGTATAAACGATGTTGATACAAACTCAATAATTCCTTGTTGTTCTAGATTCTCATATGCCATCTTCTCATTAAAGAGTTCGGTTGCAATTGATTTATAGGGTGCAACATAGGTAGCAATCTTTTCTTCAACACTGCCAGGCAAAAAACCCATCTCTCTGGTAGGAACAACACTTCTTACAATGACAAGTTTCTCTTGGTCATACGACTTATCAAGGACATCCTGTAGTGCAAGGTACATACCAACAAAGGTTTTACCAGTACCCGCAGAACCACAGAGAACCAGATGGTCTCCGTCTTTGAATGCTTCGTATGCAATTTGTTGATTAGACGTTATTGCATCGTATGTCATCAAATGGTCTATCTTGAGACGTTTCATTGTCATGTCTTGATATTACTCCCTCTACCCGCACCTTTCTGAATATTTGACAAGTGATTCTTCCAATCACTACTCGTTTTGTTAACAACATTACCAGTTGTAGATACTATGGCAGGAGCACCAATTTCTTGACTCCACTCATCTCCTAGTTCTTTCAACTTTTCTTCAAGAGAAACGTAAGAACACATCATTGTTTGTGTTCTCTTAGTTTTCTTATTTACAATCGTATATAGAGGCATTATAAATCCTTTGGGATAAGTATTTTTGGGGTTAACCATTTCGCTTTTAACGGGGACAGTAAAGAATACGCCATGATGATTAGTTCGTCACCTTCTACGGCAAGTCTTGCACCCGCACCATTGACACCTATCTCTGCAACAGAACCTTCAATTGCATAGGTTGTCCATCGTCCACCTGTATTTAGGTTGACAACATCTACTTGTTCGTTGGGGAGTATACCGACTTTTTTCATCCAGTTGCGGTCAATTTTGATTGAACCTTCATAATGTAAGTCACATTGCGTGACTGTAGCACCGTGGATTTTGGATTTTAGCATTGTTATCATAATAATAATTCCATTGACGTTGAGGGTGCATTACGCACCCCCCACGAGATTTAACCACCTACCTTTTTATGCTAGAATTTGAGTGTCCAAATTTTCGTACTCGGTAATAGTCTGATTTAAGAATGATTTTTTAATCGATAACTTATGAGCAAGGTTGTCTCTTCCCTTCTTCTTGAGACGGTGGATGTAGTTATCAAGTTCTCGACTATCATTCTTTAAACGTTCTATTTGGTTTCTTGGCATATTTGCTCCTTACGGGTTGTTGTTGTGAGTTTAGCGTAACAACATAACAAAGTACTAAGACAATAGGTTCGGGAATGCCTCCTCTACTATCTTTTTCGTCAATCCTTTTACAGGTGGTTTCTTTGCCACCATATCCAATACGATTAGGGCATCCTCTGCATGGATACTCTCTAATAGTTGAATGAATCTTGTTTCTCTTTTAATTTTACCCATTGCGGTTGACCTTGCACCTTCCACATAGTCACCGAACTGTTTGTGCAGTTTTCTCAGTGATGATGGCACAGACTCAGGTCTGTTTGGGGAGTAAGGTGGTTTTCCTTCGGGTAAGACGAACTTTAGTCGGGGGTCGAATGCACCACGGACTATGTCTTTGACGGCAGGGTACAATGTCCCTTGTTCTTTTAGGAAAGCTACTTTGTCTTTCCGTTGTTTGAGTTTCGTGAAATCTTCAAAGATTTCGAATACTTCTTTCTGCATATTTTCCTCTTAATATTATATATATGAAAAAGATTCTCTAGATGCTATAATATGAACAAAATTCTTTCAACATTTGTTCATATTCAACGACTAGATATGTCGCAGCAGCGACACCTTCTTCATTACCAGTTTCTTGTGAAGCCACAAGTAGCTTTTCCGCACCCGCAATCATTTCTTTGATTGCAACTGCTTTCTGTTCAATTTCTTCTCGTGTAATCATGAAATTGTTTTCCTTAATATTATATATAACTCATTTAAAATTGTTCCATCCACGCAGAGACGATGTCTCTTGATTCATACTTGACCAAACCAAACGTTTCTTGTAGTACCTTTGCGGCACCAAACATGTTGATTTCACCAGACTCTCTCAAGTCATCCAAAAATTCAAAGTATTCTTCTAACATTCCCATATCTTTTCCTTATGCAAATAATCTAACGTCAACGTAGTGACTTCTGTGGAAGTAGTCGGTCATTGAATCATCTTCACAGAAGAATTTTTCTCCTTCCATCGCAGACTTTAATTCTTGTAAGAACTTAACTCCAGTAGGACAGTAGTTCTCTTCCAACCAGTGAAGGTTCACATCGTGACCCCACTTTGCAGACTCTTCTAGAACAGTCGCAGGGTTGAACTTATAACCGTAAAACTCCCTCTTCTCTACTTTTCTAGGGGTCATCTGTTCTGCACAGTATCCCTCTAAAACTTGTCTTGCACCCTTCACTTTCGCAACGAGAGTACTATGATGTCTGACACCTAAACTCACTTTAAATCCATACTTTTTGCAGACTTTCTTAACTTCAACAGAGAGTTCTTTCTTGTCTTCTTGAGATACATACGCCATAATTTCTTTCCTTTCTTTAGTTTATGTTATTATTATAACAAGGTTTACAGGGTTTGTCAAGCCTTTTTTCAATAAAGTTTAACATTTAATTCGTCAGTCAGAATGACAGAAACTCTTTCTCTGTCCAGACTGTCACCGCCACCCCAAGTGACTAAATCAGTCAACCTTGACATATAAGTCATAATTGCAGTCTCGATTTGTTGGACGGTTGCGTAGTCAGACTTGGCATAGATACCACCTTGACCATAGAAACTATTGACATAGTCACCGAATTCTTGAAGTTCTTTAAACATTTTCTTTCCCTTTTCTCATTTTATATACTTATTATAACAACAAGAGCAGGGTTTGTCAAGCTTTATTTAAAGTTTTTTTACGATAGGATAGAGATAATCTGCGTAGTCTGTGTGTGCTTGTTCGTCTGGATGACCGTATTTCTTCATAGGTCTGCCTTCCATTACAGTCTTTAGACATGTATCACCTTCAACTAACCCTAGTTTACACTCTGGTCTCAATGAGTCTAATGAGTTTTCTGCCCACTTAGTCCAAGCTTTGAGTTGATTACTGGAATTGAACCGTGACATTCTTATTTTTTTAATATATCGGAACACTTCTTGTCGAATTTCTTGATGAAATATACCTTGTGTAATCTTAATTCCCATACCGTCACACATATGTTGCAATGCAATCATTTGGGGTAATAGGTGAGTGAATCCAGTTAACAAACCCGTACCATAGGCACTGATTGCGGTTTCCTTTTTTTCAAACGAGGGTAATTCATTAAAGGTATAATGTCTTGACCATTCATATGCAACATCCCTACTCATAGAGAGTAACAGGTCATCGAATCGATTCTCGTGCCATTGAGTCATAGACAAGCTTGTAGCAACCTTTAATTTGTTTCTATTATGGTTCGGTATGTCTAATAGTTGTTCTTTTCTTAGAGGGTCAGACCACAAGACAAAAATGTGACTAGGATTTAGATGGAGATTACTCATAACGTCACGAAATATCTTATAGTTACAATTACCACATGCAGCTATATTGGTGTATTCTAAGTCTAACTTCTTTGATAATATACTACCAAACACCAAGTCTTGGTGAGTCGGTGGATTGTTTCGAGAGCCGACTAATTCGTCTCCCCAAGCAAAACTACACCCTGCTACTAGTAACATGCAAATGTCCTCGTAATTGTTCGTAATCAATTTTAGTGTCGTGGGAGAATGGGGACAAATCAAGAATCCCCGTCATATCTATATCAACTTGACGATTACTTTTTAGAATGTATTGTCCGTCAAATTCCTGTAACTCATCGTCCATATACCTTGGTGCGTCCCACAAGGGGTGTTCCACCTTCATACGTCCATCCTCAAGGGTTGTCTCGTAAAAGTCATCACATAGTACTCCTAATGAATTAGGAATATGGAATGAGTCTTTGTCTACACGGTTTATTAAAAGAGGGATTGCGGTATCAATACTACCGTAATGTGACTGAAAACAAACATTGTATTCTCTTGCAAGGTCAACAAACTCTGCGTCCAATAGGAATCCACACATGTTAATATTAACGGTTCTCATGAACGGCCCTCCAAACGTCTCTAGAAAATCAAAGAGAACTTTCTTATTAGGCATCATTATATTAGATGGGGGATTATCATGTAAATCTTTAAGACCCTTTAGATAATTATAGTCTTCTGCATGTGTCCCATCATGACCTAGTGCAAAAGAACTATGTGTGTATGCATTCATAAGTGCGGGTAGTAGGTGGGTCAATAATGCGGATGCATGGTGTAGATTTCTTGAATGGATAACCTTTGCATCGTGTCCAAACCAGAACACCTCTATATTTCGTTTGGCAATCTTCATGGTTTCTTTATGTGAAAACTTTACAGGTCTAGACGCTTTGGTTGTTCCACTGGTAGAACTTATTAGGAATATGTCATTCGGTAGTACATCGTCACCCATTATATCATGCGGATTGTATGCATCCTGTACGTCAATACCTATTCCACCATATTGTTTTATCATCTCATCATGAAGACCATCATAAACGAGATTGGTAGGGTTTTCAGAATCGTAGATGTGCCAGGCACTTGGGCCATGGAGTGCAAGTTTAGTAAATGGTAGGGATTCTTTTGTTGCAGGACTGTTGAGGATAATTAATGGCAGTCCCAATTCTGCACACGCAAATATGGCAGCAACGTGACGTATATTAACTACCATAATATTGATAGTTACTATGTCACCTTTTCTTGCACCTGTCTCTAACAACAGGTTTTTAATCTTATTTATTTCTCTGCATATTTCGGGTTTTCCAACATTATCGAAGACGAATCCTCGACCACGGGAAATTGCATCACGACTTAATATGTTTTGCATGTATCTTACAACCTATAAACTCATTATAGTATTCATCACTCAGTAAAACATCATATTCAAATTGTAGTTTCGCTTCGTAGTATGAACACTCACCTTTTGTACGACAGAGTCGTAGAACGTCTCTACGGAAGTCCTGACCCCCTTCATACAGTGTTTTTACCTTTTCAGACGAACCATAGTACGTCCGCCAATCGGATTGGACTCTTGTTCGTTTGCGTCTCTTTCTTGTTTTTGTGACAGGGAGTATCTTGGGTTTCCAGAAAAACTTCTTACCAATATACTTTTTACCAGTACTTGTCTCGGTTAGACAGTAGACGAATCCTTGGTATTGCTCCAAGAACTCGTCTTCTGGTTGAAACTCTTTATCTTCATATATCCACATAATGGTATATATGTGTCTCTTATATCGTTACTCCACACATAGGACAGTATTGTGGTTCTTCCTCACTGTCTTTGACTAGGACTTCGACATCCGTTTCACAAAGAGAACATTCTAAAAGATATGTTTCGTTGTCTTCTTCCACTAGGCGACACTTACTGCATTGCCATCTAATCCGCAACTCTCTGGTTCTTCTATCCAACCCCAGTCACCTTCCATTCCATTAACGGAATATTCGGTAACTCGTTTCTCGAAGAAGTTATCGTGTGATGCACCATTCAATACCCAGTCTAACCAAGGTAGTGGATTATCCTTTACTCCAAATTTAGGTTTCATACCTAGTTGTAGTAATCTACGGTCTGCAATGTGACGGATGTATTGTTTAACATCTGCCTCAGATAGACCTTCGATATCACCAGACTTATATGCAAGTGTAATGAATCGGTCTTCTAACTTAACGGCATTACGTGCCATCTGATAGATTTTAGACTTCAACTCATCGTTTACAATACGTGGATGTTCGTTA
>TARA_R110002167_G_scaffold33384_2_pt1 | contig 18560 bp, 7 predicted proteins | sample TARA_R110002167 | Tara Oceans TARA_R110002167 (sample SAMEA4398238) | marine metagenome | biome: Polar Biome; feature: [MES] marine water layer (ENVO:01000295) within the mesopelagic zone...; material: water (ENVO:00002006), including particulate matter (ENVO:01000060) such as...... | reverse complement strand
GTAGTGGTTAATAACAAGGCTTTATATAACGGTACCACTGGTGTAGTTAAGAATTTTGAATTGCATAAATCAGAGACAAACACTGTAGTAATGAAAATATTAGAACTAGCTAGCGTTATCATGAATAAGCCTGGGTTAGTAACTATCGCAACAACCGCCTCAGCACAAGAGGCTTCAACTCAAAAAATATAAATAAATGGCAATAGTAAGAAACAACGCACGAGATTACTATAGAACTGATGGAGATCACGGTAGCTATCAGTATATTCCTTTAAGCGAAATTATAGACTCTTTTGCCGCAACTTATGTTGGAGAAGGAAAGTTATGTGAAAACGTTATTTTAAACGATATTACTTTTCATGCTATACGTGGATTACAGGAGTTGAGCTACGATACATTAAAATCTACTAAAGACTGGGAGGTGGTTATACCTTCTACTTTAGTTTTAGTAATGCCCCTAGATTACGTTAACTACGTTAAGCTAGCTTGGAGTGATAGCAACGGTATTGAAAGAATCATATATCCCACCAGCAAAACTTCAAATCCTTTGAACGTGTCTACTGATGCCGACGCGGCAGTGGAAACATGGGGTGGTTGGGAAACTGACACAGATGGAGAGGATCTTAATAGCACTGAATTTTCAGACACGAACGCTAACTACAAAGCCCAATCTGTTAACCAAGTGTACAGTCAAGACGCTGATGTAGTAGATGACACGCTTGGAGATTTAATTGGAGGTAGATATGGTATTGATCCGCAGCATGCGCAATCTAACGGTAGTTTCTTTATAGACGAAAGCGCAGGTAAGTTTCATTTTAGCTCTAACATTAGCGGAAAAACTGTAATCTTAAGATACATAAGTGATGGCATAGCAGCTACTAGTAGCACTAACCAGGCTATTGATCTAACTAAAAGCTTAGTTCCAAAACTAGCGGAGGAGGCTATATACAAGCATATGCTGTATGGTATTTTACTTGCAAGAAGCGGTACACCAGGTGGTTTACTCGGGTCACTAAAGAAAGAAAGGTTTGCTGAGACTAGAAAAGCTAAACTTAGATTGTCAAATCTTAAGTTAGAAGAACTAACTCAGATTCTTAGAGGAAGTTCTAAACAAATTAAACACTAAAGCATGCCAGAGTTAAAACAAAATTTCTCTCAGGCCAAAATGAACAAGGACATGGACGAGCGTGTCGTTCCTAAAGGTCAATATAGAGATGCTTTAAATATACAAATAGCAACATCTGATGGAGCTAACGTTGGTACTGCACAAACTTTACGAGGTAATACCGTGTATAATACTATGCAATCATCTGCTGGGTATTATGGTGTACCTGACACAGCCACGGTTGTTGGTTCTATAGCTGATCCGAGTAAAGACAAGATATATTATCTTGTGTCGGCTGGAGATACGCTAGGGAATGGTGGTTACCCAAGCGTACGCAAAGACTACGTCATGGAGTATGATGTTGTAAGGCAGAGTCACAAGTACGTTTTTGTGGATATATTTAGAGTAACAACAGCCACTTCAACAGCTGAAGCTAGTAATCAAGCTTGGATTAATGTAGACGCTCCTAGCACAATAAACAAAACAGGTATAAGAATTGGTATGACAGTAGCTGGCACTATAGATGGTGTAACGTACGGTCACTCAGATAATCTCACTGTCTCAAACATTATATTTAACGATACAGCTGACGACGACTGGAAGGTATATCTTGAAAAAGACGGTGTAGCTTTTAATGATGCTTCAGCAAGTGGAATAGCGTTAGATTTTAAAGCGCCACGTGTTTTAGATTTTGCATATAACAATATCATTACCGCTATAAATATTCTTGATGATACTATATTTTGGACGGACGGGGAAACAGAGCCTAAAAAACTAAACATAACAAGATCTATAGCTGGTACCGGAGGTATAACATATTTAAAAGGTACCACTAATGCTGGGTATTTAAGTGGTGTAAACATATCTAGCACCTCTATAACCTTTGCTGGAGATACAGATTACTTTCACACTAGACTGACTAAGTCACGTGACACTGCAACCCCTGGCTTCCAGCAAAACCTTGAGGTAATCACAAGGGCGGACCTTAGAAGAGCTGTGTATGTAGAGCAAGCTCACGTAACTGTTATCAAGCAAGCTCCAAAGACACCTCTTGAACTTGATATGTACAGATCTGCAACACCAAGAGTAGATGTTAGTGGTGCAGAAACCCCGTTATTTACGTCTCATTCTAACTTAAGTTTCTTTAACGGAGACAACAGTATGGTTGCCGGAGACTCTCTAGCTAATATAACGTTTAACTCAAGCGTTGATTTTCGCGTAGGAGATATTGTTGTTCTTGTTAGACAGAACGCAACTGACGAGGGTAATACTGATTTTGAAACTTTTGACGCTAGAGGTACTATAACCGCATCCAACGTTAGTAACCCTAACTCTTTATCAAGCTCTGGATTTAGTATTGAATTAACATACATAAGATCTGGTATACCTTCTTCGGACATCCAGTGGTATATAAGACTTGATGGAGGAGATACATTTTTCAAGTTTAAGTTACCTAGATTTTCTTATAGATACAAGTACCAAGACGGGGAATACTCTACATTTGCCCCATGGTCTGAGGTAGCTTTTTTGACTGACTACTACGAGTTTCTACCTAAAAAAGGTTATAACTTAGGTATGGTGAATCAACTAAGGAGCCTTAAAATAAAAGGCTATGTCTCACAAGAGCTTGACCTACCAAGAGACGTTGCGGCTATTGATATACTATATAAAGAAACAAACAACCCTACTGTATCTATAGTTAAAACTATAACGCCTAAAGATGATCACCCACTGTGGCCAGATAATCTTCATGTTCCATCTGCTAGAGGTGAGTTTGAGTTAGCCACAGATTTGATTCACGCGGTTGTCCCGTCAAATCAATTGCTAAGACCTTACGACAATGTACCAAGGAAAGCTATCGCTCAAGAAGTTAGCGCTAATAGAATTATATACGGTAATTATCTACAGGGTTTTAACATCAACAAAGAACCAACGTTATCTATAGGTTACAAGTCAAAAGCATTAAGCTCTAGTTATGGTTTACCATCTGTTAAGTCAGAAAGAACGTACCAATTAGGGGTTGTATTCAGCGATAAATACGGTAGAGAAACGCCTGTTATAAGTGGTGAATATGCATCTGTAGAAATCCCCAAGCAAGCTTCTATGTTAAAAAATAACATTGTAGCGCAGATTTTACCAGCAAACCTTGACATACCTAGTTGGGCTGAGTACTACTCATTTTACATTAAAGAGCCTACAATAGAGTACTATAATTTATCTATGGATAAATGGTACAAGGCTGAGGACGGTAATATATGGTTAAGCTTTCCTTCTTCTGAAAGAAACAAGCTGGATGAAGAAACCTTTATTGGCATGAAGAAGATGCATGGGAAAGACGGTAATACAGCAGGCTTAGAAAGGCGTTACAAGGTTTTAGCAATAGATAATGAAGCGCCTGATGATATTAAGATCCGCCGAACAAGTTTAGGTTCGCTACAAAACGGCTCAAGCGTAAGTGAATTTGCTATAGGTAACCAAACAAATGGTTGGCCACAAATTGGGGCCACGTATATAACAATTGACATTGGTGCATTTGAGCTAGAATTTGGTGATTTAACCACTTTGACTAAAGACAGTTTAGATCTTAGATTTCGCGGGGGATGGCAGGGCGGTAGACAATCTGCTAAGTATGAGATTTTGAGCTTAACAAAAGACGAGAGCCATTACAAGCTTAAAATAGAAGGTATGTTTGGTGAGGACGTACAGTGGATTGCTGGGGACACGCAGGCCTATAATATGATAGTTGGTAACCTAAACATGGAGCTTTTTGAAAACGAAACCATAAATAGACCTGAATTTGATGGTAGATTTTTTGCAAAAGTATATAAGGACGCAGAACTAGAGGAATACTTAAACGCAGGTGTTTCAGAACAACAGTACTCTATAGCAGCTTCATGGGGTCTGCGTTATGTGAATAACAACGGCTATTGCAACGCTGGCACAAATGATACACTTACAGGTGTTAATTCGCATCAGATACCACTAGCCGCTGTTGAGGTACCAGCTGGAAGCGGTGATGGTGGTGATGACGATCAACAAAGCCAAGATCAAACTGGTAATACTAATTTTACCGCAATAACCTATAACCTATCTTCGTTCGAAAGTATGTCCACTCATCCTACAGAGTTCGATTGGTCAGACTACGTAAACTACGATGGGGACGAGCATGATACATATTATTGGGGAGGTGAAGGGGCTAACTCGGGTGGAGCTGGAGCCTATGGGGTGAGCGCCTCACACTTACAACAATCAGCAGTGAAAGCCCTTAATGGCAAAAATCTGGGTTCTTATTTGTTTTGGTCAGGTTTAGCGGCTAAAAAACAATTCTTTATAGATGCGTGTACGGCATACAGTTGGACAGCCGAGAATAACGATAGACCAGGTAGTATGTTTGCAACTGACATGTGGACGGGTACCAATGCTGATGCTACAGCAGAGAGCAACGAGAACTCTACAGCATCATCCAGTAATTATGGGGGCATCGATATTGCTGGAAACGGGCTTGATGAAAAAGGTCAACCAAGTAGAGGTATATGGAATAACGGGAAACACATGGATATCTCGTGGACTGGCATGGGTGCTGGGGCAGAAGGAGATGGCAACGTCGACGAAGATGAACAGTACGCTGTAGAAATGGAGAAGATGGCGCTTGAGCCAGGGGTGTGGCCCGTAGCGTGGCAGTTTATTAAAACACTGGTAACTCCTGGTTGTAAGTTTAAATTCAATAGAGACCCAGACTCAACTGTGTATACTGTCTCAGACTACAAAAACTATACCGCAGGCGGCTTTACGTATGGATGGAGCAACCAGGGTGGGGACGGTTTGTACTATGAAGGCACAGACAAATACTCTGGGGTTTTTGGAATTAGAAACCGTAGCTCAAACGCGGGTGAGCAGTGGCACGGATATAATATAAGGCAAAGATGGACTTTAGTTGTTGATCCGCCGATAGGTTCAACAGGATCTGGATATAACCCTATGACTGGCACTAGACCAGACTGGTTAAACCCTGGAGTCGAAGGTGACGAGTTAGGTGGTCTTAATGATCCTAGCTTCAGACGAGCGTTAAAACACGATGGCACAGATTTTGATGTTTTACATATACTAAAGCCTTTCTCTGATGACGAATCAAATCATTTTTCTGATAACCCAGCTGTATGGGAGACAGAGCCAAAAGAAAGCGTAGACATAGATATATACTACCAAGCAAGTGGGTTGATACCTTTGTCGTTAAACGAGACAACAAACGAAGGGTATATACCTATAGGTTCTACATTTACCTTAGCAGCATCAGAAGGCGAGCAAGGAGAAACACTTACAACTACGCACACGGTTTCAAGTTGGACAAGCGGTGAAAGCTTTAATTTTACACCAGCTGTAAGCACTACCGCAAGCGCAGTTGCTGCTTATACTGTACTAACTTTCACTAGACCAAATGGATCAAGCTCAACAGCTGTTCTTAAAACAGCTTTATCATTCAACACGTCACATAGCTCTATAGTTCTTCACGGGGGCGCAGCCACTAACGCAGCAAACAACATGCTTATAACCCAAAAGCACGTGTTAAACTGGAACAACTGTTGGTCATTTGGAAACGGTGTAGAGTCTGATAGAATACGTGACGACTTTAATGCTCCTCAAATGGACAACGGAGTCAAGGCTTCAACAGTGCTAGAGACTAGTATAAAGGAAGAACCTCGAAAGCATGGGTTAATATGGTCGGGCATATACAACTCAACGGTTGGTGTTAACGACACAAATCAGTTTATCGCTGCGGAAAAGATAACTAAAGATTTAAACCCCTCTCATGGAAGCATACAGAAGCTATACAATAGAAATACTAAGCTAATAATACTTTGCGAAGATAAAGTACTGAGAGCAGTCACTAATAAAGATGCTTTATATAACGCTGACGGAAACCCTCAACTAGTAGCAAGTAACGCAGTGGTAGGTGACGTACAAGCTTACCAAGGAAATTTTGGTATATCAAAAAACCCAGAGTCTTTTGTTGCAACGCCGTATCAAATATATTTTGCGGACGCTATGCGAGGTCAAGTTTTAGCCCTCTCCGGGGAAGGAGTAAGATCTATATCTGATTTAGGTATGCGAGATTATTTTGGTGATAACCTAAGTTCACCGAGATACCAACACATGACTGCTATTGGTAGTTATGATATTAGAAAAAACGAATACAACCTAATGATTGCGGGTAAGCATGCATTTAATCAATTTGTATCAGACAACACAAAAACAATATCGTACAGCGAAGCTTCAAAAGGTTGGACTAGTTTTAAGTCGTTTATACCAGAAAGTGGTCTTAGTATAAATAATGACTACTACACTTTTTACAACGGCCACATATGGAAACATCACGCTGAGTATGCTCAAGATGGTCAAACGCTTGTTAATAGAAATAGCTTTTACGGCGCGGCAACAGCTCCGTCTACTATAAAAATGCTTTTCAACGACAAACCTGAGGCAGTCAAAAGCTGGCAAACAATAAACTACGAAGGATCTCAAGGTAAAATACCTGTGTTTGATTACGAAACCGTTAATATGTTTAATAACGTCTACGGTACTGGAGATGGGCTTGTGTCTACTAGCAATGTTAGTGACGGAGAGTTTTACAACCTTGGAGCAGCAGGAACCGACACTGATCAATCTAACGCTACTAAGGGATGGTACGTTAGCACTATATCTACAAATCTTCAGGATGGAGAGGTTGTAGATTTTAAAGAAAAAGAGGGCAAGTGGTTTGGCCAAATATGTGGTACAGCCTCTACTCTTCAGAATATTGACGTCCAAGAGTTTTCAACACAAGGCTTGGGCATAGCAACAGTTGCACACGATACCGCAGGTTTAGAAGCAACAATAAACTTTAATATTAATAACACAGACGATTAATAACGCGACATGGCAAATTGGTACGTAGAAAACTCGAACATTGTAATATTAGGTGGTACAGCTTATGCTGGCCAAACGGTAGATTTAACCATCAGTAATGTATCCACAGCCAGTATTTGTAGCGGAGCCTTTCTAGAGGCTAGTAACTTTAAAATAGGTGGGGCAAGTGGAACAACAAGTGGTAGCGGATGGGCTACATCTTATATATGGAGCGGTGGCACTGTAACTAGCGGCGTAGTTAGCGTAACGTTCACAAACCTAGGTAACTACCAAGACATTAATAACAAAATAAGAGCAAGGGTAACATTTGCAGCTACTGGTAACTTTCCTACTAGCGGGGCTAACTTCAATGTTGACATTGATGAAATATCTGAGCCGTCGTTTAATTCTACAGAACCCTTAAACTTAAAGCTTCGCTATCCTTTTTATGCTGCGGGACAAAGCACCCCTTCGATTGCAAATATTACGAGTCCAGATATAACAGAGTCGGCATCAGGCGGATCCACGTCAGCGCCTTATGAGGTTAATCTCACTGGTAACGTTGTAGGCGGTTCAAGTGTATTAGTGGGAAGCGTAACGTTTAGTTCGTCAAGTGACTACCACTACAAGGACACGCCCACTGTTCAGTTCCTTAACGTTGGACCAGAGCATGATGGTTGGTATTCAAGTAGCATTAAAACTACGGTTTCTAACGGTGTTATTTCAGCTTTTACAGTAGAAGTATATTACTCTATACCTAATGAGTACAGTTCAAGCAGTACACCCGTTGCCAACGACAACCATGTTGCTTATGTAGAATATGATATCGTAGCAGAGGAAGCCGACCCAAACACCGGTATAGACGATGTGACGACATCTAACGACGGTAATATACCTTGGTACGGTGGGTTTTATTCAATTAACGTTCATGGAAAAAAGGGCTCTAAATACATAGTGAATCTTGATAAGAAAGCAAGTTTAACAAGTAATAAAACAGCTCATGTTGATTGGCTAACAGATGCTACTGGCGATATCTACGCCGCGGATTTTAGTGCGGTGGGTGGTAACTTTGATTTTGGTACCAAAACTTGGTCTGACTTTGAATCTGGGATATTGGGGAGTGGAGGCGCTGACGAGGGCAAACTACTTAAGCAGAAAATTAGTGGCAACTCTGGGATAATAAGTAGCCGTGGGATTACGTCTCACGAAGCTGGATTTCAAGCGACCTCTATCACTAGGAGATTTGATGTTACTATAGAGACAAACGTAAAAGGAGTGGTCTCAACCAAGAGCAGTAAAGTGCCGGTTTTTCCTGGGGATAAATCTATCATACAATATGGATTAAGAAAAGTAGCGCTAAGACCTGTCACGTATGATAACACAGACAACCTTACTATATCATCGGCGTTGACTTATACTAGACCAGAAAGGTACGATGGAGATCCATATAGAATTTTAAGTGGGATAACTGTTAATGTTAAAGGAGGAACCGCGGGCGTGGCATCTACAAAGCTAGTATTAGAAGAGATTAACGAGGATATACGTGAGGATATGATAGTTAATGGTGTTGGTATTGGCGATAATGTTAAAGTCATAGTTGTTCGCGGTAGTACAATAACTCTTAGTGCCTCTGTTACCGTGGCTGATAATACTAGTATAAGATTCGACGAAAATACTTCAAGCATTTTTCCATACTCATTTACTGTATCTCCAACGCAGGGCAAGGTTCTAAGTGTTATTGATATTGAGGGTGGAAACGTGGAAGAAGTGATTGAAAAATCACAACTTCTTGGTGGGAATAACTCGGTGGTCAGGTCTGCAATTCAAGTAGAAAACTCCACAACAGTAAACTTTGGAGTATCTCTCGCTGGTCATAATGGGCTTCCAGTCGTAAACAGGTTCCCGCAGTATCCCGAGAACCACGGCACCCGTGGTATTGTACCAGGTATGGGTGTATACAGCGAAAATATTCAACTAGTAGCGTCTAACGGAGATAAAATAATAGTTGCCAGTGTTACAGATCACGACACAATTGAACTAAGCAGCGCGGTGACTATTGACTCTGGATCTATAAACTTTAGAGACGGTAATGAATCTATGGAGCTAGTGTCAATAAAAGCCACAAAAACAGGTAACGATATCGTAATAAGTGGTAGCTTAAAAATAATAGACCTAAGTTTACTCCCACCAAGTGGTACTAGCGTTGCTGGTATAACAGGTAGGGCGGATATATACTTAGACTCACTAATAAATTCACACAACTAATGCCTGCTATAACATTAACATTTTCCGCTCCGTTAAACGCTTCTTGTCAGGTTGGCGATGTAGCTCATTACGTAATAAAGACAACTGATGGATCGTTTGATACAGGTGGGGCTATTGCGGAAATAGGGCAAATAAGGCAAATAACAAATCCACAGAGCAACTCACCAACTGTTATATGTGATACAATAGTAGAGGCAGGTTTTGCAGGTACATCAAATGTATTTGTGCTTTTTAGTAAAAACAACAAAGCAAACCTTAGCTCTATACTTGGATATTATATGGAAGTGGAGTTTGTAAATGACTCTACAACTGAAGCTGAATTATTTAGCGTAAGCGCTGACTGCTTTGAAACAAGTAAATAAGACCTAAAAAGTGTAACTATATATCAGTATACTTAATTAAATTAAATGACTGATAACGTATTACGTAAAAGCACTAAACAAGAAGTATCTAAAAACTTCAAGTCAGAAGTAAAAAACTTGCTCAATACACTAAGGGCTAATGCTGACGGTGAAAATATAGTTGTTGGTACAAAAGAAAAGCCTATAGTTACTAATTCAGATAAAGTCCCTATAGAGCATTTTTTTATGGATGAGGTTTACGTTAGAAAAATGACTATGTACAAGGGCTCAGCGGTGGTTGGAGCTATTCATAAGCACCTTCACATGTGCTTTTTATTAACAGGGCATCTCACGGTGTCTAGCGAAGAGGGAGTAGTTGAGCATATAGCCCCGTGCCACATTGTTGCTACATCTGGGGTTCAAAGAGTTTTATATGCCAACGAAGATAGCGTGTGGTATAATACACATAAGAACCCAACTAACACTAAAAATATTGAGGAGCTAGAAAAACAAATAGTGGTGGTGGACCAAAAAGAATATGAAGAATACATTAAAAACAAATAGATCATGAGTTTTATACTAGGCACAGTTGCACTGGTTGGGGCTGCAGTAGCTGTTACAGGAGCAACAGCTAAAGCAGTGGATGGAGCTGTACAAGCCAACAAGGCTCGTAAGGCAGCTGAAGAAGCTGAGAGCGAATTAGAGAAACAAAAGAATATGTTTTCGCAGTTGGACACAAGTAACCCATATCTAGGCATGGAGAATACCATGGAGGATCTGACAGTTAATAAACAAGAGGCAGAGTTTCAAAAACAACAGTCTATGCAGTCACAGGCTAACATAATGGGCCAAATGCGTGGTGCAGCAGGGGGTTCTGGTATAGCGGCTTTAGCTCAAACGTTAGCTAATCAAGGCTCTATGGATGCTCAAAAAGCATCTGTTTCTATTGGTCAGCAAGAATCAGCTAATCAATTAGCGGAGGCTAAAGAAGCTGGCTCTATACAGAGTCTAGAGAGACAAGGTGACCTACAGAGTAGACAGATGCAGAACGACAAGATGCAAACCATGATGGGTATGACAGCTGATGAAGTAGCTAACCTAAGAGATAGACAAGAAAAGAGTAAAGACCAGATGTACGAAGGCGTTCAAGAGGTTGGACAGACGGGGATGTCCATGATGGGGGGCGGAGCTGGTGGTGCTGCTGGCGGAGTTACAGGTTAGTAAACGATTTAAATAAAACAAAATGGCAGAAGAAAAAATATTTACACCTGACTTTAGTATGAGTAAGGATCTACTGGATCGCTTGAAGGAGGCTGGGCGCCCGCGTGACACTGGTCAGGGATTTGATGCAATTATTGGCTTAGGAAAAGACGCTATAGAAATAGGTCAAAGCGAAGATGCTCAAGCTAGTTTAGACGCTATTAAAAAAGGTATAGCAGAAAGGAGAGATGCAAAATATCAAAAAGCTAAAAAGGAAATTGGTAATCCAGAAATGGACGAGAATTACCTTAAGGATAGGCCCAATCCGTCTAGTACTCCTGAGCCCAACCCAAATGAGATTCCTAACACATTTGCAACTCCAACGGCATTTCCAATGCTGGGTGAGGTTGAACAGCCTGTTGAAAACGAACCACCTGTTGAGTCCATAGATGATCTTATCAACAATGGATTTGGCAGAGGATTTAAAGCTATGAACAAAAGAAATAGCACAATGGGCAAAAGCGTGTATGAGGATTTTATACCTTTAATTAAGCAAAAGCAAGATGCTTTTATAGAAGCTCAAGGTACTGATGCGAGTACTTTAACCGAGCTCGCAAGTTTAAGCGAGGTATCTGGAAACCTTCAGTCTTGGAAAAACACACTTGAAGAAGCTGCTAAGGTAGACGCTGGAGTAGGGTGGAGTGAGGATTTGTTGCCATATGAGAAGTTTCTCCTTGACGAAATGGCTGGTCAATATAGCACCGTGCCTTCGTTAGACGAAAACAACGTGCTTGGATTTGACATACCAATGCCTGACGGTAGCACTAAGCGGGTTTTAGAGGAAGACATAAGCAATATCCTGAACAACAAGATATCACCAAAAGGTAGAGAGTTAGATTTCATGAAAGAAAACGCTAAGCTTTTTGAGTCAGGTCAAAACGGCGGGCACTTTGATTTTGACGTTCAGTTTAAGATAAACAAAAACAACATAACCCCAGAAAACGTAGGTTCTTATATGAAAGACACTTGGGCTGGAAGGTTTACTTTCTTACAAGAAGCTGAAGAAGATCCTAGATTTAGGGATTTGAATACCACCGCCGCAGATGTTTACGCGCAAGCTTCTCCGGAAGACACGATGAATGAAGTGGCTGAATGGGTGACTAGGAAGCAAGAAGCTGAGTTTGAAAAAGGTGTAAATAAAAAGAAAGAGGCTGACAACTCTAACCCAGGTGCTAGTCAAATGACTGCGGCTGAAACAATTGAATATGTAAAAGGAACCTCTTACTATAAAAACTTAGCATAACATGGATGAGGAACTAGAAAAGCTCATAGCAGCAATGAAGGCGGATCCTACCGTAGATTCGGAGCCTAATGATATAGCTCGTGTTATAAAGGAGTACGAAGCAAATCAATCTCAAAATACTCAGGTAAACACAAACGTACAAGAGGTGGTTCCAGGGGATGTCACTACTCCAGCTGTAGAGGTCACTCCTCCAGTTGTAGATCCTACAAGCGATCAGCATGCTAACACCTTGGATATTCGACAATGGAATCAGTCACAGATACAACAGGCTTATACTATTCCCGGTTCAGAACGCGTAGGCGATATGCCTATGAATGCCGAGGGTTCACTTGTTTCTAAACTAAATAACTTCCACGCTAACGATGGATTTAGTTTTAAGACAGATCTCATGGGTAGCGATGCTGTCCATATGCAGTTCCATGACCCGGATGGTAATTTAGTTAGGGAGCAAACCGTCTTGTTGCCAGGAGATTCACACCAAACAAGTAATGCCCTTGCAACCTCTGTCATGGGTTATAGTGATTACCTTGATTTCATTTCCATTGGTGAAGGGGATGAAGCAGCCACAGCCGCAGACAAAGAAGCTACGGAACGAGCTGATGCTAATGCTAAGACATTTATGCTTTCTTCCCAAAGGGATCGCGATGAGTATGAGAAGGAGCTAAGAAATACCGCTGTTGTTAGAGCCGAGGGAGAGGGTGGAGATGCATTCTACACTGAGGAGGAAATAAAGGCTGAGATGGCGGAGGAATTCGACAATAAGCCTGGATACAAGAGAATAGAGGAAACACCGATAGAATTTTTCAAGCGTGTAGAGCCCGTTGAAAGCACGCAGGAATTTTTCCGCAACGTTGGTGGTGACATGATTCCGTATGAGGAGCCGGTACTAACTATTGACGGTATATCAAGGCGATTGACTAATGGCGTTAGGGGCACTGCAAGTTTTTACAAGTACTTTAAGTATGATAAGGATGGAAAAACTATGCTGGAGGCTACACAAGAGGATAGAGATCTTTTCTACTCCCATAAGTTTCACCATGAGCAAGCTGAGGCTGCTGACCGAATGACGGCTAACTTGCTTGGAGATTTCGAAGGGCTATCTGTAGCTGAACTGAATATAAAGGGTGGGTCAGCCGTAGCTGGAGAAGGTGCTATATTTAGTGGGGGACAAGACAAAGCACTGCTAGAGCAAAGAGCGCTCTTAGGCGAGAATATCTTGAATAGTAAATCACCCGCGAGTAAAGCCATAATAGCCGCTAGAGAAGGAGGTGATGATACTGAAGCTAATCGGCTTCTTGAGAAGGAGATAGATCTGCAGCTAGACTTAAATACGTCGTCACAGGATGATGCGGCGGCATGGATTGAGAGCCAACAAGTTGCGGTAGAAGAGGGACTAAGAGATAAGTACAACGAGTTTTTAGCAGATGGAACGCTAGATTCTTGGGCACTTACCAAAAGGTTCAGAGGGCAAGAAGGGGACATAATGTCCTTTGAAGAGTTTAAAACACTACCACAAAACACCGACCTTTTTGCTAAGGTGTACAACGAGTCGCAAAAAAAGTTCTATGTTGAGAACAATAGGGAATTTGATAACGAAATCTCGTTGCTTCTAGATGAAGATGCTGATGGTAACCAAAGTACCTTTGTAACCGAAGCATCAAACGAGGCACAAGCTATACATAAAGACGAGTATGATGCCACGTTCAAGGACGTTCAGGCAAGGGTGTTAGAAAAGTTTAAGGGGCGTTATGACCGTATAACTAACCAAATTCAGAAAGTTGAGAGGAAGAAGTTAGCAAATGAGATAAGAAACGGGACGTTCTCTGGTACACAAGAAGAGAGAGACGCTGAACTTAGAAAGAGAGTTTTAGCTGCTTACGACGCAAGTGATGAAATCAAAGAGTTGTCTGCTAAGCACCAAAACCAGCAAACAAGGGCCATGCAGGACATGGATGGCAAAGTAAACTCTACATTCCAGGATATAGTCGCAAAAAAAGTGACCAGCATTCAAGAGGAGTATGCTGAGAAGGCATTACAGAACCACAATAAGGCTAACGCGGAGTTTATAGATTTGTGGCAGGGTAAAGGAGCTTTATTGATACCTGAGGAGAAATACGCTGAGATCTTTGAAAACTTGAACAACCAAGGCTTTGGGATTTTCAATACTAAAAATAAAAGGGCGGCTATATTACTAGAGTGGCAAGCCCAAGAAGCTGCTTTTTTATCTAGTGGCGTTGATAAAGCTGGAATAGCACAACGCAAAAAAGAGTACTTTTACAGTATGTGGAAGCAACTTGCTTACGATGCAGATGGTAATAACACTGTATTTAACAATAGGAGTTCAGTCATAGATATGATGGACGACATAAAAGCCGAAGCAAAGGCGAGACAAGCAAGCGGCGAGGGTCTCGGGCGTGATGGTGTTTTGGGTGAATTCCGCGACGACTTACTTCAAAAATTGAATCGCGGATGGAGAGATTACCTATTGCCAGGCCAAGCGGAGCTACTAGAAGAGGGGCAAGATACCCTTGATGCTGTTGAGAACATGAATGAAAGTGGAGTCGTGAATTTCTTTATGGGTATGGGTAGCACCAATTTTATAGACTGGGTACCTATAGTTAGTGACGTATTAGACCTTGGGGATAGCGTATACATGAAGAGCTTGGTTGAGAAGGAGGTTGCTCACCAGAAGCGCCCTCGTAAAAACCCAGCTTTAACTCAGACTGAAACAAACTTGCTTCTTATGAGTAAGTATAAAGAGATGTCAACGGCGAACGCCGCAAGCTTATCCAACGCTTACAGTGCTGGTGTAGGTATGCCTAGCAGCGCGAAGCTGATGGGTGAAATGGCTTTAATGTATGCTACTGCTGGTTCGGCATCTCTGTTTACAAGAGGCGTACTAGTAACCGCTAAGCGGAAGTTTATAAAATCTGGGTTAACTTTTGCCGCTAGAAGAACAGCGCTAACGCCATCTAAGTTTACGACTAAAGCTTTAGATGTATTAACACAATCCTTTGTAACTTCTTTAGCTGGTACACCTAGAGTAATTTCTGAATCCTACAAAGGTATGACACCAGAAATGGAATTCGCTTACTCTTCGGAGTTTGATGGATTGGTGCAGTCTTTGCACGCGAGGGTGGCTGAAAATGGAAATGATAGCTGGTCTGCTATGTTAGCCAGGGAGTTTGGTAAAAACTGGGTTGAGAATTTCACAGAGAAATTTGGAGCCCACTTGCCTGGTATGAAGAATAGCCTTGTTGGTAAGCTAACACCTAAACAGTGGGAGGATATTAGTCTTCGCATGATGATGGGTAGGTACTTACGCAAGAAGGGATTTAAGCCCGGTAGCAATACTACCATGAAGAAGCTTAAAGAAATGGTTGCCTTTGACGGTATCTGGGCTGAGGTTATAGAGGAGTTCATAGCTCAACCTCCACAGAATCTTATTGATGGAAACGACTTGTTCTCTGGTATGGATCAAGACTTTGTAGAACAAACGTTAATTGCAACAGGAGCTATGACAATTGCGTTTGGGAGCTTGGGTATAAGTGCTAACGTGATTAATAAGATGAGTGGAGGCCAAAACGCTTACTACTGGGTGGACGGAACCTCATATGCTACGGCTGCACAAGCTCAAGAGGCGATACAGGAACTTAAAGACACAGGCAAGTTAACAGCTGACACGCAGATAGAAATATCTTATGATGCTGACGCTCTTGCTGTGGCTAATGCGACTGTTAAAGGGACAGTGATGGAGAACCGTATACACAATACAGATGTGGGGCTTGAGGTAGTTGACATGGCACAAGCTGTTGAGATTGAAGCTAATAATACGTTGTCTTTAGAAGAAAGAACTATAATAGCTGAAAATAAAAAGAGATTAGAAGAGATAGCTATAGAAGAACAGAACAATGCAGAGAGAGAGCAGGAGCTCAACGAAGCTAACCTACCTATAGCAGAGACTAAAGCCGAAAAACAGAAACTTAGGGAGACGCTTATAGCTACTCAAGCCGAGGCTAGCCAGCTACAAAGCGAGAACAATGCTTTGTTATCCCCAATAATACAAAGACTTACAAAAGCTAAGACTGAATCTGGTTATAAGAGGTTGGTTAAGAAAATCCAGAAGTTTGCTGAAAAGATGGATCCAAACCTGTCTATTATTGAGGTTAAAACACAAGAGGAATTAGGCCTGTATGTTAGCATCTCGGAAAAGAACAAAGCTCTAAAGACTCATGGAATTAGAGTAAGCGTAAACAAGAAAGGTAAGGAGACGTACACTGATACTAAAACAGGTAAAACCTTAACCAAAGCAGAGCTACTTAAGAGGGAGATAGACATAAACAAAATAGATGCGGACGGTGACGCTTATTTAAAATCACAAGGCGATCTCGGTGATGTCCACGGTACAATATTAGATTTAAACGACGGAACATCTGTTATAGTTTTAAACAAAACGGTTTCAATAGAGCTAGGTGCTAAAAACGTAGCCGCGCATGAGTGGTTACATAGAGTTCTGAATAAAACGTTTAAGAATAACCCTCAAACAGCTCTAGCTGTTGGTCGATCTTTAGATAAGTATATAAGAAACATGAACCCCTCGGCTATAGCTAACTCTAAGCTTAGGGCTAGAATAACTAAATATCAGAGAGACCAAGGAGGTATCGTTTCAGCTGAGGAGACTTTAAACATATTTTCTGATGCTATGGCTAATGGTGAAATAGTGTTCAACGAGAACATGCTCACTAAAGTTGGGGATGTTATAAGGAGGTCATTCAGAGCTATGGGTGTTAAAGTAAGTTTCAATGAAGCTCAAGACGTGTTTAATTTCGTGAGAGATTACAACAGGACGATGGATAACACCAGTAAGACCGATAGGATGCCCCTGGGATTACGCCGCACTATGAATGAGGGCGCGAATATTGGTGGGACGATTAAATACGAAAGTGACGCTTACAACACATTGCTTGAAGAGACTGGTTTAAGAACACAAGCTAACAAATCTATTACGAAGTCTAGCGACGTAGCTAAACTCGTCGATAAGTATGACGGCAACCACAAGAAGATGCTAAGGAAAGCCGCTGCTCAGACACCTGACGGTAGGAGTGTGTTTGACATCGACGTAAAACCTGACAAACATGGTAACACACCAGTGTTAATTGAGTCTGAGTTTGGGCAAGAGATAATGCCTATTGTAGAGACAACAACTAAAAGATTATTTGATGGTATACCTACTAACATAGCTGATGAAGCAGGCGTTAGTAGAAGAAGCTTTCAAAATGATTTAATAGCCGAAGCTAGTGCTATTGTGCAAAATGAATACGATCCTAGCAAACAAGCGATAGACAAGTTCATAAGTAATCGATTAAACTTAAGGGCTAATAGCTTAGCCCAAAAGTTAGGTATAGCGTCAGCTGAGGAAGGTGGTAAAGTGAGGCTTGATCAACAGGTTGAGGGTGCACAGAAACTTGATATAGCAGCAGATGATACATCGATGGAGGCGTTTGATGAGCAGGATATGTCAATACAGGGTAGAGGCAAGGATACGCAGGTTGAGCAAACCAGGAAGTACGTAGACACTATTAATCTAGACTCTAAGTCTAGGGATGAGATAACTACAGCCGTGTCCGATGCCGCTGTAGACGTTAATGGGTTAGCTTACAAAGATGTTAAGAAACTAACAACAGGGGTTAACGCTCCGTTATCTAAGATACTAGATGTAACAGCGGCTCAGTTTGGTGTTGATCCAAAGCGTATTATAAAGCCAGCTGACCTTAACGGTAAGCAAAGAACTTCAGCTCAACAGTACATTAAAGATAACACTCAAGCGTTAATTGATATGCTACCAGAGGGTGAAACCCGTAGCGGTGTAGCTACCGGTGTAGCTAACACGAAGCTAGGTAAGTTTTACGTTAAAGGCGAGAGAGGTTCATACGCGGGTGGAGCAACAGCAGCTGGTAAGCCGACTCAAACAAAGAGATCGGATATAACTCAGCAAGAATTTAGAGAGGCTTTTGGTATAAAAGCTGACGGTACATTTGACAGTAATAAGAAGAATGACGGAGCTATAAAAGCTCTAGTAAATCAAGCTGCTGTCATCACGGCCAACCAGGCCATTAGGGAGAACGCTATTGAAAATGGGTCTCATGCGGACGCGGCTATAGCCTTATTGGGTGACGGTAGATCCCAAGCGATGTTCAGCAAGGATGTTAAACCAGAGAACCAAGATGTATATAACGAGAATTACCCTGCTCTAATAAAGGAGGTTGGGAACGCGAACGTAAGAGACCTAGAGTCTATACAGTTAGCAACTCAAAGAGTTTTTGGTGGCAAAGGTTTAAGTGTAGCTGAAATAAATAAGATAGCTAAAAGCATATATAACCAGGTTATAGAGTACGATAGGATCAAGTCTGAGCATGAGACAGGTGTAGGTGCCAGGAGGGTTGAAATGGAGAGCACTCTAGAG
>TARA_R110002167_G_scaffold77052_1_pt1 | contig 18575 bp, 25 predicted proteins | sample TARA_R110002167 | Tara Oceans TARA_R110002167 (sample SAMEA4398238) | marine metagenome | biome: Polar Biome; feature: [MES] marine water layer (ENVO:01000295) within the mesopelagic zone...; material: water (ENVO:00002006), including particulate matter (ENVO:01000060) such as...... | reverse complement strand
TAGTAAAAATAAAAGTGAGACGTGGATCAGACGATCAACGTAAGCAACTAGTATTAGATCAAGGAGAGTTAGGCTATACTATAGACACCAAAAGAGTGTTCGTAGGTGATGGCTCTTTATCTGGTGGTAGGGTAGTAGGTAATAAAAACTTCGGTGTTTTTAATTTAGAATCTGGTCTAGGTAATGTCGCAGGCGCTCAAATAGGAGATATCGGTTATGCTAATTCAAAACTATACACTCTTACTGCAAGCGAATATGACTCTTCCCTTACAGGTTGGTCCTACGTAGGTCCTGCGTTAGATAATGAAAATATTGAATTTACGGCCTCAAACACACTAACTATTAAGCAAAGCTCTTTAGATGCTAATGATATAACTAATTCTGCATTTGGTAGTGGGTTGGTAAGAGATGGTAGTTCGATTTCAATTGATTTAAATACAGACTTTTTAGAACTATCCTCAACTAAATTATCACTAAAAGCAAGCTCTATTACGGAGCGGGAAATCAAAACAACAGCCTTATCAAGCGGATTAGTTGGGGGAGCTGGTACTCCTTTAAGAGTAAATATTGGTGAGGGTTTAGAGTTTGATGATTTAAAAAGACTACAAACTACCACAGCAAGATCTAATTCAGTATCTTTTAGCTCATTTGATAATAAAGCGTTTGGAGAAGGGTTGGTGTATAACAACACCACCAAACAAATTCAAAATATTTTATCTGGTGTAAATACAGAAAATTTTGACTTTACTAACAGACGATTATCTCTGTTAAATCAGTCCGTATCTGGAGACTACGAAATGTCTCAAATTTCACTAAACGACTTCGGAGTAGCAGCTGGAATACCTGATTCTACTTTCTTTGATTGTTTAACAGCGACATCGTTAACAGGAGCTGATTTTGTACCTGTCGGGGCTATATTACCACATGCCGCCGCTATAGGTAACGTACCTGATGGTTATCTACTTTGCAACGGGCATTATTTATCACGTAATGGATACAGCGAACTTTATGAAGTTATAGGTACAAATTACGGTAGTACAGATAATACTGACTTTAGATTACCTAATTTAACAGGCGGTAATGTGTTACAATATGGCTCAGGTGATCTTCCCCCAACCTCCCAAACGTGGTATTTAACAGGTGCTACAACTGCGGGTGAAGGAGCTAATGTAAATGCTGTTGCCACGAACTATATAATTAAGGCGACATCCATTGAAACTGGCTTATTTACAGGTGCACCTAACCAAGTAACGGAAGGATTGACACATAATGGCACAACATATTCTACTACTGATTCAGACGGTAATTCATTAATTCTCAGTTCAGCAGGATTTTTAACACTAGCTTTATCTGGTAGTACTCGAAATAATGGCGCTACTTTTGATAGATACGCAATACCAATTTTTAACTACTAACATACACCATGGCTTCAATTGAAATATTAGAAAATACACTCTTAAAACTACTGGTACGTAGAGGTACTAACGAAGATAGAAAGAATATTACCTTAGACGAAGGTGAATTAGGATATGCTTCTGATACTACGCGATTGTTTATAGGAGACGGTACTACGGTTGGAGGTAACTTAATCGGTAATAGATTTTTAGGTAGTAGGTCTGATATTACTCTTGAAACTGGTGAGATAAATGATTTAGCTTTCGATAATGATAACAATACATTCCAACGTATTAAGCAAAATAATGGCTCAAATGCTGCTGATTGGGAAACAGTATCAAATTTATTGAGTTCAGGCAATGCGTCTATTGCAATTGACGCTGCTCAACGCGCGACAGTAGGTACCCTTTCCGCTGGTAATTTTTCTGCTGATGCACTAGGTAATAGTATTGAGCTTGACACTAGTAATAGAATAGCCTTAAGCAGTAGTATTAGTATTAATGAGATTAAACAGCGTACAGTTGACGCTACTAGTTACTTAACTTTACCTTCTAAGCTTAAAATTAGCTCAATTAATTATGATTTTCCCTCGGTAGCTCCATCTACAAACAATAGTTTTCTTATATCGGATACTAATAATAAATTATCGTGGAGTTTACCTACTGTTATTACCAGTACCGTACCAACTACTACTGCAAATCAAATACCTGCAGGTACAATAGTACCTTTTGTAACAGGAGCTGAGTTTGTACCTTATGGTTGGTTAAAATGTAACGGTTCTTCAGTAGCTGGTGCTGATTACCCAGACTTGTCTGCTGTAATAGGTAATAGGTACGGTGGTGATACTACTAACTTTAACTTACCTAATTTAACTAATAGTGCATTGTACGGTACAAACGTAAATGATCCGTTTTTATCTACAACATTTAGTATAGCCTCAGGTCATAGTACCGATACTAACGAGCTTTCTGCTTTTGGTACTACGTTTATTATTAAAGCTGTACAGGATTCCGTACAAGCACCTACTATTAACTTTAGTACTCCATTATCCGCTACCTTAAATGGAGTTAATATTACCGATACTAATACAGAATTTTTAAGTGGTACAATTGAAGTTGGATTGTCCGGATTTAAAGAAGACAATTGTATATATAAGACTGTATATCTAGATGAACCTGAACTACTTGTCGATAACGCAACGTTAGATAACGGTATGGCTTCATGGCAAACATTTAGTTTAGCTAGTATTAGCATACCACTTAATGCAAAGGCAATCTTTGGTGTAATAAGACCTGGAATTAAGACAAGTCAAAAGAGTTATTACCAAACTATCTATAGTACTTATGATAATTCAGTAGCACCAGAAGGTACAACGAAGAAGTTTATTATGGGAGCTCATCAAGGCCCTAATAAAAGACATGATATGCATACTGCAGGTTTCTCTGCGAGGGTAGATAAAGCTAATAATAATATTTACTTAGCGAGATATGGGTATAATTTCCCTATCCTTATTGAAGTTCATGGATATAGCCTTTAACTGATGTAAATACCTATATGGAAGAGTTGATAGTTGAGGGTCTTGATTACGAAGATTTTGTTAATTTAAAAGAATACCTACTTAAATTGTCGTTTAATGTAGATGAATTAGAAGAATTAGTAAAGGTAAAAGACATTATAGGTAAGCTCGATCAGATAATTGATGCGTTTAATTAGTTCTACTGTATAAATATGTATAATGGCCTTCCCATCCGACATTCTTCTACCATCTGATGCAAGATATTATCAGTTTGTAGAGACTGATTTAAGTTATAACTCAAATTATGACATAGTATGGTCGTTACAGTTTAAATTACCGGGGGATAATGTATACAATAGTAACTATGAGTATGCTTTTGGTACTTTTTTAACTTCTTTAACAGGAGAGCTATCATCCTTACCAGGTCAATATGTTGGAGATACTGATCCTCTATTAGTATCAGGTCAAACTCAACTATTAACAGAGCAATCACCTACTTCTGCGATTACAACAGAAGGTGAAATAGATTTAATGGTTGATTCCTCTACTTTAAGTGGTCAGCTTATTAAAGTAGTGTTCGATAGTACAGGGTTATATGGACTTTCAGGTATAAACGGTAGAGGCGGTGTTGGAGAGCATCAAATAAAGAAAAATAGCATTAGTATCCGTGATTATTTTCACAATTTAGTGTTTTATGAGCATTTATCAGCTTTCTCCCCGACCTTTTCGCTAACTTCTGATGAATTTGAAACATTAAGAGTTAGATATGCTAATTTAGGTACTAAGATCTCTATAGATAAGAAGGTAAACACTAAATATCAAACTCTAACCACCGTGGAACTACCATTTAGACTGAAGGAATTTGATAATCTTGATAATGTATTTGTTGGATATTCATTTTGTACTCCTATCTCTACACAAAACACAGCATTATCTGTAGGTGACTTTTTTCTTAAAAATGCTCATATAGAAGGATTAGAAACAACTGAAGTTTTAACCCAAACGATTACTTCAGCACCTTTAACATTCAATCCGAATACATCATTTACAACAGTATCTAATATTACCGCTATACCGGCGTAGATTTCAAAAAAAGTCGTTGTAAATAGTCATGTGAGTAAGCTGACTATTGGTATATGTGTTTATGATGATTACGATGGTGCGTTTTTTACACTACAATCACTCAGAATGTACCATTCCGAGGTAATGGATAGAGTTGAGTTTGTTGTTATAAACAACAATCCTGCAAGTGAACACGGTAAAGCTTTAAAAAATATCGTTGATACTATAACTGAGCCAAAAACCTATCTTGAATATACAAAGTATAGTAGTCCGTTTATTAAAGGTAAAATTTTTGATATAGCAGAAACGGAATACGTATTAGTTATGGATAGTCATGTTCTACTAGAACCAGGTTCACTAAAAAAGTTACTTGATTACTACGATAAAGGTCTTGATAACGGTAATTTATTACAAGGACCTCTATTATACGATGATTTATACAATGTTTCTACTCATTTCGACTTTTCTTCTAAGGAGTGGAGTGGTTATATGTGGGGAGCGTGGGCTACAGATAAGAGAGGTACTAAATTTAATGGTAAGCCATTCACAATACCTGGTAATGGTATGGGTCTATTTAGCTGCAGAAAGGACGCCTGGTTAGGGTTTAACAAAAGTATGAGAGGTTTTGGTGGTGAAGAGGGTTATATACATGAAAAGTATAAACTTAACGGTAAAGAAACTATATGCTTACCATTTTTAAGATGGAATCACCGATTTGCCAAGCCTAGCGGTACCCCTTATAAACTCGATATAAAACAAAGATTTAGAAACTATATGATCGCTTTCCAAGAAGTTGAAAAGGATACGCAAGAGGTAGTTGACAACTTTAAACAAGTAGTTTCAGAAGATTTTATTAAGGAAGTTAAGAAGGAATTAAATATTACCTAACTTACATTCAACTTTTAAGTCTTGATAGAGGGAAGGGAATCTCTCTTCAACATATTTATGAAATGCGAGAGGTTTAACCCAATCGTTATTATTCATATTAACACCCTTCTCTTCTAGTTTATCTGCTACCTTACCTACCCCTTCAATAAGACAAGCCCATCTTACAAATTCATCAAACTGCATTACTTTAGTTGTACCATCTTTAAGATTAAATTTAAATGTCTTTTGGTATGTTTCGTTAATATTACTCATACTATTATTATAACATAGTTCCTATTATTATTCTAATACTATTTCACCTGAAAATACTTTCTCACCGAGTTCATTACCACCCTCAACCTGATCACCATTAGAATGATATGCTTTGAACTTTTTAAAGTGTGTACCATCTTTCCATATAAGAGAGAGTCGCTCTTGACCATTATCATGCCAAGCAGTATAAGGTCCGTGAAAGTTACCTTCTTTAACTCCTGCTTTAACTATTAAAGTACCTGCCTCGTTAAAGGTAATTACAGTTCCTGTAAATAAATTATCAGTATTGAAGGGTTCTGCTGTATAGAAGGTAGAAGTTGCTATATCTATGTATATATCAGCAATATTAACAGTAGGTCCTTCGGGATAGTCTTCTCCTCGATTGGCATACGCTTCAGCACCATATTTAAATAGCATTGATATAACTAGGATTACAGTTGAGATTGTTACTAACTTTTTCATACGTTAATTATAACGTTATGATTTATAATTGCAACAACAAAATAATCTCAAGTGAGTTATATTAGCTACCTATTACAGCTTCTTTATCTTCTTTATCTTCGTATGATTTACCAAGATTTAAAGGCTCTGTAGTTAGCACCACCCTTACTATAGGTGTAAGTTTATACTCATTACTACAAACCGGGCAATTAGTAATAACACTATCTTCACTTACTACAACTATTTCATTAAACGTATAACCTCCGCATGGGCACGCAACATTACACGTACTAATATCTACAAATTCATTTATTTCACTCTCTAAGGCTAAAATACGCGCCTTGCTTCGTGAGAGTGACTGGTATAAAGAAGGGGCGATCAACTGTATAACTGTTGCAACAAGAAATGCTTCTATAAGTCCGAAAATATTTTGAAATGAATAACCTACTAAGCTTGAAATTAAAAGTACAATAAAGATCTGAACAAGTATTTTCATATACTAATTTTAGACAAGTCTTCTGGTATATCAAGTATTAATTTATTAATTTCGTCTATTGTATTCTTAATACTATCTATAGCACCGTAATTAACTTCATTATTACCTTGAGCTATTTCTAGGGAAGCACGTACTTGTGTAAGTGCTACGAAAGCATTACCAAGAGACTGTTTTACTGTGTCTAAATCGTATGGTAGAATGAGTGGCGCCTTTTGCAGCTTCTCATCTTCTTTGTATTTATTGATTTGACTAGCAGGATTTAAGTCTTTAGAAAATTGCTTATCTGCAATACCCATACTGTAAGGATAATAACCGTTATTCACTTAAATTATTTATGGTAGAGCATAAATAAATACATGACAAAGTTCGAAAATAGATTTTTTAAAACTCTTAAAGAAGCTACAGAAGAAGAAAGAGCATTTGATGCAGAGTTAGATAATGATACAGATGCCGAAGATTTTGATACAGATTTAGAGGTTGATGAAGTTACAGCAGGTGAAGATCCTGTTGTTCAAGCTGCTAAGGCTCAATCTGCAGCGGCAGAGCAGATGAGAGGTGAGTTGACCAGTTGGATAACTGAGATGGATACGTTTTTAAGCTTTCTGAACGGTGAATCTAATTCAATTCAAACAGCTTTAGCTCAATCTGAGTCTGATACCATTTTCGATAGAATGAAACAATCGGAACAGCGTAAAATTGCACGTGTAGCTACTGAGTTAGCCTCGTTAGCAGAGTCATTTAGAGGGTATTTAGCTCAGACTGAAAACCCATCTTTTAGACACGTATAATTAATAGTTATTAAACTTTTTAATTTCAGACATCTTAACAATACCTTCCAATTCTCGGAAGGTATTTTTTTGGATCCAATCCCAGCCAATCTCATCCTTATTAGCCGCTATTGCTAAATCGTTAAAATCCTTAAACTTTCTACCTAACGTCTCCGGCCATATAAACACGCTCTCTCCCTGTTTGAGTAGCGCCTCTGACTTTATCATTGATGCTCGATCACCCCACTGAGAATCGAGTATCCACACCTTATCATACCATTTTAGCGTAGAATCTAACTGCTCCTGCTGACGTGCTGTAAATGATCTACCTCGTTCGGTAATTCCCGCAACTGCTACAGAATTGCGTACAAAGAAAGCATCAATAGGACCTTCAAAAATATAAACCTTATCGTGATTACTCGAGACTTTATTAATATTAAATAGCGTCTTCTCGGCTCCTACTTTACCGAGATACTTCGGCTTTGTTTTTAAGTCCGTTGTCATTACAGTTCTCGTTTGATAGAACTCTATCTCATTACGCTCATTAACAAACGGTATTATGACCCTATTCTTATGAACTCTATCTGTTAAAGAGACATATAGATGATCGGGTCTATTACATGCGGTATCAAGTCTACGCGATTTAATAACATAATTACATGCCCTAACTATAAGATTACCTTTATAAAAATCTTGCTGAGTGCTATCTGATAAGTTGATACTATCAGAAGGTAAAGTCGATACTTTAATTACCGCGGGCTTATCATTCGTTTCGTTTATTAATGAGTCAACATCTGGTGTAAAATCTCTTAACTCAGTTATAATGTCAGTATCAGATGATCCGGTTACTTCCTTTATCCACCTAAACGGCTTTGATGACCAACCGCAGTTATGGCAAAATACGTTATCATTTTTAGGTACGTAATAACAACGACGCTTTGAACTAAACGATCTACCTTCTCTGCAGATAGGGCAGGCGCATTGATAAACATTATTAAACTTATTAAAAATAGGTCGGTGACCTACTTCATAAAACTTAAGAACAACAAACTCTTCAGGCAATCTCATCCCAATAAGTATTGTAGCTTATTAGAGAGAATAAACAACGAATACCATTGCTCTCTTTTATTGAGAATATTTTTAAAATCCCTTGCTTCGCATTCTAATACAAAACTACTCCAATCAACTTCAATACTCACATCTAACTGACTTTGATAATAGGTTCTTTCACTATCATGACTCATTACTTCATCTAAATTGAATATGGTCATATTTCTATTAAAGATTTCCTCTTGTTCAGTTGTGAGAGTAAACTCTCCATTGAGCCATTTACGAACTTTGGCTTTACCAAACCGCGGAACGCCAGGTACGTTATCAGACTTATCCCCTAACAGACATTTTGCTCTAAGCCAGTCAGTCTTTGTATAGTCAGTATCTTGCTCAAACGTCTCTAAAACAAACTCTCTCTTACGAATAGGATCAAAAAGAATAGTATTAATATTAACTAACTGCAAAAAGTCTCTATCAACGGAAACTATAACCTTTTTACCTTCGAAAGTCTTGCAAATATACGCTACTATATCATCAGCTTCACGTTCTCTTGGGAAAATAGACGATATACCTAGATTCTTTAACATAGCCTTAATGACCTCATTTTGTTCATGAGGTGAATTATCCTTAGATCTATTACCTTTATATTCAGCAAGCTCTTCTTTACGAATATTTTGCTGGTATTCAATCTTCTCGTCCCAAACAACGATCGTTTTAGTAGGTTTAAAGCGATTAATATACGAATAAATCGCATTTAAGGTAAAATAGATGTGAAAATTAGCTGTTTGTACAGGATCATCTACACCCGTACGTTTAGATTGTGCTTTAGCGGTCCAAAATGTTCTATGGACAAGGTTATTACCGTCAATTATTAGTGTTTTCATTTTTTACATATTGCGATTTCACTACTTTAAAAATATCTTTAGATAGTAATTCTACGTAACTTATTATATCAGTTTTCCTTCCGTGCTCAAAAGCCTCTATAGGAACTTTAACATTTTTCATATCAGGTATAGCTAAACAATTAACAGTATCACTATCCAAGTCAACAACAATAAGCATCTGACCTGCATGATCACCATGATTAACTGCAAAAGTATCTCTATTGTTTATACTTTGCTTTTTAAACATTACATTCTACCTACTTCATTAGCAAAAAATGATATAAGCATAGATCTTAGAGCTTCTTCTTGCTGTATAGTTTGTGAACCTTTAATAGTAACAGGGTTACCATCCATATCATACGCTAAAAGAATGAAACTATCAAGATGCTCTTCAAGATAACCGGCTACGTAGTTAAGTAAAGTAGCTCTTGTTTTAAATGTCTTCTTTTGGTTGATATTTAACTTTAAAGCCTCTTCAATTAACTCACGTAGCTCTTCATCTTGTGGATCTTGATCACTCATATAAATATTTATTCGGAGGAATCGCGTTGATTACGCTGACTAGCTCCATTACTTAGAAGTCGGTTAACAACAACCTCAATCGAGTCAGTCTTTAAACTAAACCCCGGCTTGAAGTTAACATTACCATCATCAAAAGTAAAAAGATACTCGTTGTAAAACGGCTTATTCTCAAAACAGGTTATATATATCGAAGCGCCTCCTGGATCAATTAGCACAGTCCATCTTCTTGTATCACTCTCACTATACTTATTAAAGATCTTCCAAGTTTCGAATCCAGAATCTTTTAATCTCTTTATAAAGTAACTAGCTGTTTTAAGTTTATTTTTAATCTGTTTATTATTCATTGTGTTAAGGACGATAAAACGTATTTTAATCTAATATTATTAAGAGAACTATTGAAAATGGCAACTCCATACTCAGTGTTAATATTAACATCAAATACATTACCGATATTTGTTAAGAGTCTTATATTATCAAAGTTTATTGGTATAGGTTTAAGGTCAAACGATGCCTTATCAACAGATAGAGTAAAGTTATCAGTATTATGCCTTGCCCTATCGGTCAACTCTGCCATAAGATTGCCGCTTTCTGTATAGAAATAGATTTTATTTGTATTAGATGCAAATGTACTACCTTTAAAGACTTGAGTTAATACTTGTTTAGTGAGATTAAAGCTTACATCATAATCAAAAGAGTTTATCTTATCTAAATTAATACTCGGCTCAGTTAAGAACCCTTCATCAAATAAATGGTATTTAAACTTAATACCGTGACCGCTATATTCAATATTATTAGAATTAATGTCGAATGTTAATTCTTTACTATTAATAGTATCGATTACTCTCGATAACTTTTTAATATCTGGGATATTAATTGTATCTTCAAAATCACATTCAGTATCATACTGTGCATGTAAAATTAGAGTATTATCGATACTAGCAACGAGACTACTAATACTATCTTTTTTTATTCTTAAGATACAACTCTCGTTTATTTTCGATAAAGCGTCTAAGAACTTTAAAAATTCATCCCGGTTTCTTACTTGTAGCTTTCTTTTTTGCTGGCTTACCATTTTCCTTCTCTAAGAGTAGTTTAATATCCTTTAAAAGCAAGTTTGTATTTTTACTAGCTTCTAACAACTTATCTAATATGCTAGGTTCCGTTAGGTCAAACATTAACTGATCCGGATCCTGTACTTGCTCACTTACAGGATCCGACGCCACCACCGGCACTACAGCTTGATCGACTTGAGCTAACTCCTGTACTGCCTGTTCATAATTAACAGGTGCCTGTATAGGTGCGGGCGCCACCTGCGATTCTGGTTGCTGAGGTGGCGCTTGCTGAGGTGGCGCTTGCTGAGGTGGCGCTTGCTGTGTTGGCTGTCTAGCCATTTGCGCAAAAACTTGCTTCATCTCTTCTGACTTAGGTGACAAGTTACCAGATTGGTTAACAAGCATTGAGTCTTGTTTTTTAACCTCACCGTAGGTCTGCCCCATAAACTGCATAACCATTCGTTTTTCTTCTTCGGTCATACTAGAGGTCCTTTAATAGATCATCAATATCAGATTCAGTGGTATCTTCTTCTACGGCGGTAGATACTACTGGCTCCGAAACCGTATTAGTAACAGGCTGTGTATTGACTGCTACAACTTCTTCTTCTTCTACCTTACAGTAGTAGTGCTCGTTAAGCATTTGCTTAAGCTCATCATAAGACTTAAGAGTAAATACTTCCTCAAGATTGAAGACATTATCATACAGTTTCTTCTGCTCGTCTTCTGATACTTCGATTTTACCTGCTGTAGTAAATCTGGAAGAAACATAGGTAGGATATCCACCTTGATCTTCAACCTTAATCTTAAGACTAACACCTTCCGAACCAAGATCAAAGATACGTGGACCGAACTCTTCTGCGTCATCACCCTCGATACCTTCAGTAATAATCTTATGTAGCTGCTTACCATAACGAAGCATCTTCACCTTACCGTTGTTATCAGGTTTAGTAGGGTCATCGATAACATAAACGTTAACGAGCCACTTCTCAAGCCGCTTAACAGCTTGCATACGCTCCTTCTCCTCTTCGCTACCTGTACGAAGAACCTTATATCTCTCTTCCGCAATCGGATCTCGCTCACCAAACGTTTGCGGGCTCAAATTCTGAACATATTGCCCAGTAGCGTATGAAACCCAGCCATGATTATAATAATGGAAGAACGTCTTTACAGGGTTAGGTGTATACGGTAACAGTCTTACTGTATACGTATTACCAGGCCTGCACTGCATTATCTCACTATAATTATTATTGTTTTGCTTACTATCACTCACAAGAGCGTCTTTTATCGATTGGAACATCGTTGAATTGAATGTACTCATATACGTATGATTATAAATGCTTCATTTTATTATTCAAGTCTGTTTCTATAATTTTTATACCAGCCTTAATTTTTTCTTTAAGCAACTTTGATGCAGCTAGTTTGGTTCTTGTAGCGCTGCTAATCTGATTATAGTCTTTTACTATAAAATCTAGCAGTTGATTGTCAATCTGCTTTAATTTAGCTTCAACGTTTAGGGAATGGATAATATAAAAATTAATCTTATGCTCTCTTAGGTGTTGTAGGACCATTGGCATGGTGCCTTCTATAGCGTTTTTGTATTCACTTAAGGTAATTTTTTCTTGCGTACAATACTTGTGAATAAATCGCAGACACTCTTTTGAAGATTTTAGCGTTTCCGGATGATCCGGATCTGAAAGCTCCTTTTCCTTCATATACATAGTATAGCATTTTAGAGCGCGTGTCGTATTGTAAAAGGATAGCTCGAAGTAATTATCCTTACCGTAGACTTTATACGGTGCTATAAAATAGTCGTTATAATTTATATGCCTATACTTACATAGTAGTAAAAATAACTTTTTAATACTTACTTCTTCAGTACCGTCTATCTTGTCAAAATTTTGACGAGGTCTGAATGGCTTGTTTTGTGATGCTCGTTGCGTATAAAGAAAGCTGTTATATATTATCTTCTCCTTTTCAGATATCATAAATTTAAGTTTTTATTCTTGTTTAAAAACTTAGTAACGTATTTTGACTTAACAATAAGAGGGTCAAACTCAATAAATAGCTTTACCATTTCATAGTTAGTATCAAGTGTTAGTAAGTCCTTAAACAATTTTCGTAACTTTTCTTCTTTTAGCAAGAGTAAAAATATGTTTTGATAAGAAAGTTTTTTCCCTTTCAGTAAGGAGCAAAAAGTGCAAAAGCAGAGTAACAAATGTTCTGCTTCTTTATCAGTTAGGGAATAAGATGAGTTTAAATCAGGCACGTGTTAAAAGTTTGGTTAAGTTTCCGAATTGTTCTGTTAATGTACCACCTGCAGCTCCAACTGAGCCTCCTCCGTTACAGAACTTACGAGCGAGAATACTTACATCAACTTCTGATGTTTTACTTCTCCTAAATGATACGGTTTGATTATCAGTATTAACTACTATACCAATATCTGCCTTGTGCTTGACTATCAGCGCGTGAGCTACTTCATTAATAGCGTAAGAGGCAAATGTAGCTACTACCTTATAATCTTTTATTTGTCCTTCAAAAATTTCTGAACCATTTAGCTGTTCTTTGAGCTTTTTAAAAAATAATGTTATAGAATTTTTTTCTTGTATATTAAACCCTCTAATACCATTATTAAAAGATTCTATGAACTTGGGTACTTTAGGGTTATTGTATATATAAAATATAGCGTTAAGTTTAAGCGCTGTTGTATCTTTCATTTTATACGAATCGTATTGATCTATTAAATCTATAAGACTAATTTGCTCTTGGGTTAATGATAGCTTAGATAAAAAACTATCATAAATTAGTTTTGAACAAGAAGAATATGGCTTTAATATTGCTTTAGCTTTTTTATAATTATTTTTTAATTTACTATGATCAATATGATGATCAAATATTACAAAATTTTCTCTATCCACATGTGGTATGAGATCTGCAGTAAGGGCTAAGTCACATATAAAAACTTTATCAAACGTCTCTAACGACTCTCCTTTAGCTTTAAGTTTTGTTACTAAAGTTGATTCACCTGTTTCTTCAATTACAACATTCGCTATAGTTTCAAAATACCATTTCAACACTAAAGCAGAACCTGCTCCATCCAAGTCATTGTCAGTGTATATGAGGATGTTCACTCATAATATTTAGCAGTTATTGCGAGAATGCAACTAGCGACTGAAGCGTGTTATCATCTTCATCGAGATCCATATCATCCGCTTCTTCAATACTAAGAGTAGGATAATCAATTCGCATAGCTTTTGTATTTCCTCGAGGGCCGTAGCGATTCTTCATCATACCAAGTCTAATAATACTCAGCTCCCTATCTTCTTCATTCTGATAAATTGACATAATAACATCTGCTGTAGCAGCAAGTCCTATAGATTCTGAGATAGTAGCTAAGTCGGGATTATCTTGATCAAAACCAGATCTATTTAACTGAGTTGCAGAGATAATTGGACATTCAAACAGGTAAGACATAGCACGTACTTGCTCTGTAACGTTCTTAATACGCTCATATGAATTATTACCAATAGTAGAATGTATAAGGTTAAGATAATCTATAACAATAGCATCTAACTTAATACCTTTATCTTGAAACTTCTTTATAAACGCTTTTATCTGGTTAGGAGTAACAGTTGAAGGTGGAAACTCTTTAATAAAGATTCTACCAGGTTCTTGACCAACAGCATGTTTAAGAGTAGCTGAATTAATACCCATTTCCTTCATAGGTATTTTAGAAATATTAGTACATAAGCGGCGCGCGTATAACAACTCAGACATCTCTAGAGTAATAAGAAGCACGTTCTTATCTTGTGAAGCTATATTCTTAGCAATATTACCAAGGAATATAGACTTACCTATATTCGTTTCACCGGCAAATACGTAAAGCGCTTTACCGGCTTCTAAAAACCCCCCGTCGAGGTTAGTATCTAACCATTCCCACTGACTTGGAATATGTGACTGTACGGAGTTTATATCATCAATAAGAATATCAATATCATTATGAATATCTAATCCTAAGTCAGTAACTAGACTTATATTACATGACTTTTCAAACTTGTCTAAAACTACTGATGTATCGACCTTACCACTTGCTACGTCTTCAGCAACCGAAAGCATAGTATGGTATACAGCCTTTTCTTTTAAGAACTGCTCTGTATTGTCATATAACTCATCATTATCAAGCCCCTTATCAATCTCGGAGAAAGATTTTACTAGTATCTTAAATGAATCTTTCTGCTCATCACTAACTAGATAAGATTTAAGCTCCGTAGTAGTAGGTAGCTTATTTCTCTTATCACTAAAGTCCTTAATAATAGAAAAGATGTCAGCTATAGCCTTATTTTTAAAATATTCAGGCTTTACGACGTCTGCAATAGTAGCTAAATAACCACTATCAGTTAAGGACTTAAAGATTAGAATATTCTCGAAATAGTCTAAATCTAACTTACTCACAATCTTAGTATAATTAACCTTTATGTTTTTGCAAGAACCATTCTTGACCTTTATTGAATTCTTTGGTGAATTCTCTTAACCCGGGAGATGCATGTGTAATATACACATCTGAAACACCAACCTTAAAGCCCGCCTTATGGGCTGTTAGACTGTAATCTAAATCATAAAAATGGAATTTTGAAGGGCAACTTTCATCAAATCTAATTTTTTTAAATACCTTACGAGATATAGCCATAAACACACCGTCAATCATTATTACCCTGTTTGGGTATGACCCAAACGAAGTCATTGATTTCTTTTTGTCGTGTATATGTGCAACGGATCCATGTAAATTATTACCGTGTAGCCCACCTCCCATTATATGCCATAAAGCAGGTGCTTGTAACTTTACCTCTGATGTACCTGCAACTCCAAATAAATCATATTTTTTAAAATTCTCTTCAAGCTTACTCTTGCTTAGGTTTTCCAATATAACATCATCATGAACTAAAACAATATACTCTAAATTTTCCCTTATAGCAAAATCAATAGCCTTATTGTAGATCTTTTGAAGCGATTCTTTATTAAACTCTTTAAAAAATATATTCTCTCTTTTATTAGTTTTAAATAATAAGGTATCTTTCCTTGAGCCCTCGGTAGCGGATATTATAAAGGTATTGTTATTCATATAAACATAAAAGGTGAGCTATATTTAAAAGATCCTACTTTATTGAATCGTTTAGTATTTTTATTAAGTCTTAGAATTGTACCTTCAGGTACTTCCTTAAACCCTTCTCCTGATAAAGTAGAGAATGCTCCTGTAGTATTGTAATAAAGAATAGAGCCTACCCTCGCTAAGTAGATCTCCCCTGTATCAGAATCAACTATCGATAGAGCAAATGTACCATCTAACACTTCTAGAGCCTGCTTTATATATTTTATTGGATTAGGTCTTGTAGATATATCCTTTTCCATAAAGTGTTGAATTAAATTTACAATTAGCGAACTATCAACCGGATTTACCATATAGGGTAGATAATTTACGCGTATTTGATGATCGTTAACTATAACTCCGTTATGAAATAGCATCCATGACATAGTTTCAAATGGATGGGACGTCTCATAGTGAAAGTCACGTTCAACGGATGTAGGTGATTGTACATGGCCCATAAAATACTCTACATCATCTGCATATTTTAACTTATCAAAATCTATATTACCTTCCTTTTTAAAGATATATTGATCATCTAATGCAATCTGCACTATACTGCTTGCAAAGTTACCTCTACTTTTGTTAGCATCATATAGAACCTCAGTCATAGAAGAGGTATAAGATCCAAAAATCGCGCACATAAAATAATTTAATCTAATATTGTGTTTTTTCCAATTCTATATCCAACTTAGCCCGTAACTTCTTTGTAACCTCCATACTCGCCTCCATTTTACCGTAATATAGTCTATATTCCCGTGGAATCCGCCAGAAAAAATCCATAATTTTAATATTTCTCTCATCAAAAGCAAAACAATAATGAGGATAGTCAACACCTTCAATAGTTATCCATTTTTTACGCGGTTTTTTCTTTTTTTCTATGCCTAACTTAAGTAGAATACCCTTACCTAGACCTTGAACTCTAAAAAGGTCGTTATCTGTCCTAAAGGGTCTCATTGCCACAACCCTACTCGCCGTCTTCCTACCAATACCCGGTATCTTACAAATTTCTCCAAAAGACTTGGTGTTAAAATCTTTAAAACTAAGTTTCATAATATATTCTATAATAATTATATGAATGTTCCTTTTATTTTGCAACTTTTATTATATTTCACTTATCAGCAATTAAATATTACTATATGAGCTCTTTAGATCAATTTAATATCCTCTTGGAAAGAATGGAAACTTTAGATGAAATGGCAGATAGCTTCAAGCGAACTGTCAAAGGTGCTGCGGGTGGTGAGGATGGGTTAAATGTAATGCTTAAAGCATATAGAAATGAAAAAACCGGAAAACCTGTAGGTGCTGTTTCAAGGATTAAAAACTTAATAGTGTTAAGAGCCTTATACGATAAGGATTACATTAATGATGAGCAGTTTCAGTCTTTAACGAAAAAAGCCACTTCTTCAAACTATATTGCTAACACCCTAAAAGATATCAACCCTGAAGCTCATGAAGTACTTTTTGGGGTACAGCAAAAAAGTGATGATATTATTAAGCATATTAAAGTTAATGCTAGAGACATGCTTAACTTCGGCCTTACTAATTTACAGGGTAAAACTTATGCTGAAGTACAGGAAGATGAGCCTGTAGATACAGATGCAAAGAAGTTAGAAGATGAAGTAACTGATGAAGTTATTAGATTAGCAAAGGGCTTAACATCAAGTGATGTTGAAGATACTATTCTTGATTTTGATGAAGCTGATATTTATATTGATATACCCGACCAAAATATTAAACGAGATGTATCATCAAAGATTACTGATTACTTAAATAAGCAGGGGCTAGAAGCTGGAGTTTCTGGTGTAGGTGTTAACGTACAAGCACCAGTAGGATTTTATGGCGATAAAAGCATGAGAGATACATTCCGTGATATGTTTACAGGTAAGGTTATGGAGATAGATGGCTCGATTCCGGAGGATGCTATTAAGGTTAAATTTACAGATGCTGGCGGTACTTATGAAGATAACGAGAGTGATAATAGGGCGCATGGTTCAGTTGAAGAGCATTACCCAGTAGAGAAAGATCCACGAGCTGCAGCTGCAGCATTACGTGATGCTGAAGATGCAAGACAATACGAGAAAGATAAAGCTGGTCCTACTATACCTGGTGAGTACCCAAGTGATGAAGAAGACAGTTTAGAGGCTAGGGTTCAAGCCGCTCTTAGCAGTGGAGGTATTGACAAATCTGATGCTAGAGATATTCAAAGAAATTCAGATGCTGCATTTGAGAATATCTTGAGTCCGGCGATTGAGTCCGCCCGACAAGATCCAGGTATGGATTATGCAGATGTAAAGGGGGTGATAGAAGCTGAACTTGGTCGTAAGTGTACAGAAGATGAGTGCAAAGATATTAAGCATGACCTTTACAATATGCATGGTGAAGAAGGTAATCAAGAAAGAGCTGAAGCTGTTTTAGATGCAGAAGATGCTGAAGGTATGGAAAATAAATACACTGTTATTGAAAATGACGAGGATGGTAGCATTGAACCAATGAGCTACAGGCAACCAGAAGGTAAGCTTATCAAGACTGTTAAGAGTGATGGTCTAATTAAGAGATGTTATCAGCATCCAGAAGGCCGTGAATGGACTGTTGAATCTGATGATGAGATTGATTTTGACCGGGAAGGTAGCTGGACATGGGATGAGGAATCGAACGTAGAAGATGCCGAGACAGTCACTGAGAACTTCGAAAATCAACGTCATCTAAATGTAACTACAAACTCAACTAGTATGTACTTAACTGAGCAAGCTAGTAAAGATGCACGTAATAAAGGTTCGCGAAAAGATAAAGATTCTAACCAGTCTCAGAGCTTTAAAGAGCGTTATAAGCCAAAGACACACTGGCAGTTAGAAGAGTTACGTCGTTACGGTCTTTAATATATAAAGATAATAAACATAAAAAAAGAGGCATCAATTGATGCCTCTTTTTATTGCTACTGATGTTTAAATCTTCTTACAGCCTTTGGCCATATAGACTTCATTCAACTTAGATTGCTGTACATATTGAACAGGGTCTTGATAACCAGCATCAATAAAGCCTTTAACTCGCATACTAGATGAAGGGGTAGTAGCATCAGCTAAACCATCTTCTCTATTAGAGTAACAAGTCCA
>TARA_R110002167_G_scaffold360062_3_pt1 | contig 18616 bp, 25 predicted proteins | sample TARA_R110002167 | Tara Oceans TARA_R110002167 (sample SAMEA4398238) | marine metagenome | biome: Polar Biome; feature: [MES] marine water layer (ENVO:01000295) within the mesopelagic zone...; material: water (ENVO:00002006), including particulate matter (ENVO:01000060) such... | reverse complement strand
GAGACAGGAAATCAAGATGGCAATATGTGCTTGGTGGGGTGGATACATTTGAATGGGGAAAATAAAGGTTAAATGCCCTATAACATTATAGCATTAAATCATAAAAGCGAAGGGCGCAGTTTGCTATAACTCAGTGCTGCACAATCCAGTGTCGGTTTTGACCTATCCTAGTGTCAAGTCAACGTTTAAATGACCCGTAGGTTTAGGCTTGACTGGACACTAACTATTTGGTTTTGAACCTTTAGATTAGCTCATTTTCTAGTTAAATGTAAAAAGAATACAACCCTATCTAGTCAAACAATTCTTTAAAAAATCATTGCTTGGTATATATTAAACGCATGAAATTGGGTAGACTCTCCTCTCTATTGTCTATCAGTCTATTTCCATCATAATCAAAAGTAGTTTTTTGAATTTCACTAACACTTAGTCTCTCAGACATAAAGAGAGTAGTGTTATTATTGTATATCGCAATTTGTCCAGTACTGAAATGACTCTTACAACGGTATTCATAATTTTCCAAATCATTTAAATACAATTCAATAATTTCTCCTTCTCTCAGATATGTACCATTTAAGAAAGTCAACTTATTTGTTTGGAGACAATCTACTTCGTCAACTAAATTATTTGAAAATATCCCATCCCCATTTAAATCCAAAGGAGTCTCGACATTAACTTCAGTTAGGTTAAAGACTAACCCGTTTAAAGCAAATAAATCATCGATTGGTGCGTCTTTATCCGAAGAACATGACACAAAAAATACAATAATAAGTAATATGAATATTTTTCCCATTTAAAGATTTTTTTATAATTAGAAAAGTTCGATCCTGAATGTACAACTTCTCGGATATGGGTATTGTGGGAGAAGAGAAACAATGCCCTTTCCTGCAGGCACCGAGCCAAAGCTATTTGTTTGCATTTATTTTTTAATTTCAAATGCCAAATCAAACTGATTTGGCGACCTCATAAATATAGACAAAACTTGTGATAGAATACCGGGCCCGAATTACTTCATAGGTAGTACCCAACGTTTTTATATTTTTTTCAATACGGTGATTCCAAAATTGATTGATTTAAGCTTAAAATAAGCATCTTCAAAATGGGAATCTTTGAATATTTTTGATGTACTGTTATTGTAGTCAACGGTCAATTGTAAGGCGATTTTTTCACTTACATTATATTCCAACCCTCCCCCCAATTTAAATCCAATAACATATGAATTGACCCTTGCCTCGTACCCAAAATTGTTCAATGGGAATGAATTATTGATTCCTACCTCTCCGAACAACCGGGTTTTTTGCGGTAAAAAATAGTACTTTATGGTAATCGGGACTTCAATAAAACTAAAGTCCACTCTCTCAGGGCTTGGGGTAAAAGCAAAATCGCAGACGTCGCAAAAATATGTTCCAGTAAAGGCCCTGTTAGAATAATGAACTGCTCCGTTAATTGTCAGGCTTGTTTTTAACAAGTATTCCAAATTAAGTCCAAATCTGTAATTTGGCTTGCTGTAATCGGAAGAAAAGCCTGTATAATCACTAAAGGCCATTTTTTCTGAGCTTAGGTTTTTTCCTAAACTCGCTGATATGCCAATCCTAAGATTATCTTTTACATCTTGTGCTTTAATCGCAGGAATAATTAATAAAAAAGCTGAAATCAATAATAGGATTCGAATTTTTATTTTATTCAGATGTAAAATGTGGATAGAATATTTCATGGACTTAACTTCTTCCTCTTATAGGACATTAATTTTCAATTTGGTTGCGTCAGAGTAAAGTCCGGCTTTACAATTTTTTTTAAATCCCATTTTACAGTCCTCATGCTGCTTAATCCAACTGAAATTATTCTTGCTCTGGCCCTGTAAATGTTGGGTAACGTACGGATATAATAACTTGTAATTATATTTCTTTAATAGGCCCAATGTAACAAATAATTTTTTTGGTTTTACTATAGCTGTATTTGTACAACACCTATTGTACAGCGTCTGGAGGGAATGACGGTGTTGGTCTCGGTTTGGCGCTATCCTTGTTATCTACTTTGGATTCTTTTTATTTCTTCCAATTTAGGGATTTTTGGTTAATATATGCAAAGAGGGGGGACAGGAGCGGCATTGGGCCCACCAAGTTAAGGGAATTTCTATTTGTTTTTCTTAAATGGGGCAGGTAAAAACGGAATGGAGGGCATGGAACACCGGGTTATCTTAAGGTTTAGCCGTCTCCATAGTGAATGCTTGGGCATTTGATAGGTGCAATCCGTTTCTCATTAGGGGCAGACCTGTCTGCTCAACTGTTATTGGCGGTCTCTCATTTTTTCATTACTTCGGCTTTTAATTCTTTCGGCATTTTTTCAATGGCGTAACGAAGCGCTGTCCGTGGCATTACCTCTTTTTTAGATACCACATAATCAAAAACTTCCTTTTGGTTACTTTCACTTGCAGCTTTCAACATCCAGCCATAACCTTTTTGCACCATATCGTCTTTATCCAAAAGTAAAATGTTAGCAATTTCAAATATTTCTTTCAGAAACAATCCCCTTCTTGCAGGTATAATCAGTGTTACGGCAGAAGCTCTTTTTGTCCATCGATTAGGGGATTTTGCCCATTTCTTTAATTCGTTTAGATATTCTGGATACATCATTATAAATGTTCCTATGGTATGGTTACAAAGTGTATCGCAATCCGCCCAGTTGTTTACATATTTATTCACCAAACGTTTAAAAAATTTGAAGTCAGTGGGTTCGTATAGTTTCTTTAATGACTCAGTAAACCTACAAGCAATAATCGCTTCTTCAAGGTACCCGGATTTCCATAGTTCTTCGCAAATATCAAAAACATCTTGTTTGGAATACGCCTTTAGTTGTTGGTTAAATTCCCTTGCGATTTTCGTGACTTCGGCAGTTTTAACTCCATAGACCAAAGCTTCTTCTCCTTTTTTGAAAAAACGACTCGCATTATTACGTGTTTTAATATCCGCATTATTTTGCAATAGCAATCTTATTTTACCCATCAGTTCTTCTTTCATCCAGTTGAATTTTTAACAATGGTTCTTTTTGTAGTTGAGCAGCGTTTTAAAGTCTTCAAATGTTTCTTCATCTTTGATATCAACAATCAGTGGAATCAGTTTACCTGTTGGTCTTGTACTTGAAAAAGTAGATTTAATTACTTCGTTAAAATTTAAACCCAAAACACCCGGACGAGTTTTTTCAGTAAAATAAAAACTGGCTTTAATGAAATTTGCCCAGATGGAAATCCAAACAATCGTTTTTTTCTTCTTGCAAGTAGCTTTTCCCAACCAAGCTTTTCCGTCTTTATAATATCTCCATTCAAGGTCAATTCCTGTTGTTATGAAAATTTGGTCCATCTTCTTCATAATCCCATAGATGGACTTATCAAGAATACTCTTAAATAAAGTATCGGAAGGCTTTTGTTCGGGATTTCTGAGAATTTGTTTCAAATTTTCTTCTTTCATTTTATTACTATAGTTTCTCTTATTTATCCTTCGGTTAGGATTGGATTGCCTATAACATTTAGGACTACATCATATTGGCCAAGGGCATAGTTTGCTTTGAATCCCGGCTGAACTATGCGGTGTCGGTTTTGCGCTACCCTTGTTTTTGGTTTTAATCCTTTTTATTTCTTCCAATTTAGGGATTTTTGGTTAATAAATGCATAGTGGCGGGACAGGAGCGGTATTTGAGATTTCCAAATGGTTAGTTGGCCTGCCAGGTTAAGCAGAGGCACGAGCTTGCCCGCGCCGTTAGGACGGGCGCGACGCACGCGCCAACGGGGGCGACTCTCACAACAGCTGGGTATTTTTGGTATGATCTATTTTGAGATGTTCTGGTTTTTAGTGACAGGTAGCCTAGTACAAGAAGGTTTGGTGGTTTAAGTCGATTTTTCTATTCCGTCAACAATTTTTTCATTTCCCTGATCGAGTCCGTGTAGTCCGACATTTTTCGTCCTTTCCCAATGCGAATTGGACTTGTGTTCATTCGATTTGTCAAATCTTTTATGGGCATATTTTCCAGACTCCCGAATTCGTATTTCCACCAGTCCAGTTCCTGCAATCTGTGATTTTGGAATGCAGTTGTCCTTCGATCGTTGTCGGTCGGTAAAAAGACCAGTTCACCGATCATTGAATCCACCTCTCCGTAGTCTAGGATTATACCGTCATAAATAAGTTGGCCATAGAACGATTCTTTAAAAATGGACTCGATGTTTACCTGGTCAGACGTCTTGATGTCCGTCAGGATTACGTTGTATTTGGTAAGTCCGTTGGTGAATAACCAACATTTTTTCCGATCAACATAGTAAACCGTAGCGTTCCATTTTCCAAGTTTTCCGGAATCGGTACCTTGGTCGGTCAGAATAAGTTTTTTGACCAACTTCTCCAGTTTTTTTGTGGTATGGATTTTTGTACGATTCAAATGGTGCAGAATAATTGGATATAGTTATTGGGCATATTTATGTAAAGGTCTAATATAATAACAAATAATTTTGGTTGGATCGGATTATGGCATAAGCCCAGGAATATTATATAGTAATATTTTAATGGTTAAACTGACTTGTCCAGGGATAAGCCATAGATACTCCATAGATACTCCATAGATAGTCCATAGATAGTCCATAGTTAGTCCATAGATAGGCCGTATATGAAAAAAGGCTGGATCCACCCCTTTTTGGTGCGCTAAAACAACTCCGTTTCAAGGCACTTTTCACCTATCATGGACGGCAAAAATACGCTTGCGGAAAACGAAGCCAAAATGCAGTGTCTTTATGAAGCTATTTTTTTCCATAAGAATATCTGCATAAACACAAGAACTGTTCCTTATCCATAAAGGCACAGCTTTTTTGGGTTTTACCGTTAAACTGGGCCAATTAACTCTTATAATAAGTAACATAGTAACCCGTTATATTACACATATTAATGATCATAATTAAGTAACTAATATAGTTATTGGTATAAAAATTGCTCTAAAACAAATAAATTATATAATTTTGTACTATATTTAAAGACATAATGGCAATAGCAATTAAATCAATACCAGTATTAAAAGATAAAGCAGCAGTTCACTTTACAACTAAAGTAGCTGAAAATTCTGCAAAGAAATCTTCTATTGATTTTTCTAAACAATCTTCTGTTGCATCAAAGATTTTAGCTAAAGCAAAATTATAACTATTTGCTTTGGGTTTTCTACTTGATAGCTGTACACTTAAACCTTACAATAAAGAAATAATAGATAGTTGCAATCCTTTTGATTGTGACCATCGGGATTTAAATGATTTCTTCAAAAATGATGTAGATAATTATTCTGCTGAACTTTTAGGTAAGACATATTGTTTTACTTTAGATTCAGACCCAACGATTATTGTATGTGCTTTTACTATTTCCAATGATAGTATAAAAACAACACATCTACCTAATTCGCGCAAAAAGAAAGTAATTAAAGAAATACCAAGACAAAAACATATGCGTAGTTATCCTGCGGTACTTATAGGTCGCTTAGGTGTTCATAAAGATTATAGAAGTATTCAAGGTGAGGAAGATAATACCGGTAAACAATTAATGGATTTTATTAAATCTTGGTTTATTGATGGTGCTAATAAAACTGGTTGTAGGTTTATTGTTGTTGATTCCTACAATGAACCAAGAGCATTGAGATATTATGCTAAAAATAGCTTTGAAAGTTTATTTTCTTCAGAAGAGCAGGAAAAAGAATTTACTGGCTTACATAATGAAGCAGAATTAACAACAAGATTAATGTTTTTTGATTTAATCATTTTAGCAAAAGTTTAAGCTACATATTGACATTCCACTTAGCAAGCGGAAATGGGACCCGTTGAATCAACTCGGTGTCCATTTTTGGCAATACCAAGCACACAAGGGCTTAGGCATTAGCTACAGTTATTTCATTCTTATCATAATAATCAATCCAAGATTTTATTCTACCAACAAACATTTTAAGATAGTTCTCGCTTAAAAAGATATTAGACCAATCAAATCTTTGTGCTTGTACTCCAAGATAAAAAATAAAAACTGAAGCTCCTGCTTTTGGAATTAACTTAAGTTCCTTTTCTGATAGATCCCTATCTTTTCTGTAGCCATCTAAAAAACTTTGAACTTTTGATTCATACACTTCCTTATCCAATTCTATGAAAAATAGTTGTTTACAAAAATAGGCAACATCTAAAATTTGCCTACCATTTCCGCAAAAGTCAAAGTCAAAAATCGTGATTTCCTTTTCACCTGTAACAGCCATATTATCATACCAAATATCCATATGTAGAACCCCATTTTGAGTATCGTCATAATCTGAATCCCTAGAATTTTCTCCAAATTCCTTAATGAATTCCATTTCTGGTAACTTTTCGGAAAAGAACTGTTTTAAATGTTCATAGGGCAATTCTATAAGAGTTTTTTTATTGTAAGTTTCTCGGTTAATAGTTTTATTTAAGGTAAGGTTATGAATTTTCCCCATTAGAGAGCCTATTTTAAAACAAGTCCCATTATCCATAAATCGAATCTTCCCACCTTTGGCAAAAGAAAAAAGTACTACGTGCCTAAATCCTTCTGGTGCATTTATTTCTTGAATAAATTCTCCATTTTTATCTTGAATAGGAAACGATACGTTTAAATCATTTTCCTTTAGCAGGTTTAAAAGTTTTATTTCCTCGAAGATTTCAGATTTTGTCCTCCAATTATGACTGTAAACCCTTAAAACGTATTTTTCTTTATTGTCCGAAAGAAAATAAGTGTGATTCATTCCAGTTCTAAATAGTTCGCATTTGAAATATTCGTTCAATTGGTATTTGGCTTTTATAAATTCACCCAATTCTTTTGCTGAAAGTGTAGAAGTTACAACTGGAAATATTGTCATTTTTTAATTGCTAAATTAATTGTTTCATTTTTGCTTGGTGCAGGCGATTTTTTTTTCTTGTTAACCTTAAATGGTAAAGAATAAAACGGAATGGCTGGCATTATTTTAAGAATTGGCAGGTCACATGGTAAGGGGAAACTGGGGTCTGGATTTAGTAAATAAGTTGTTTACGTTTGGCTTGCGGGCAAATTTATGTTTTTCAGTGTAAATTGTCTGGAGGTTTGGTTTTAGGCTAAAGTTATTTATTCATCACCTCAAACTCTTTTATTGCAATATGATTTTCAATTTGATTTAAATCTGGCCTGCCTACAAGGATGCCCGGGTTCATGCCGCACCTTATAAAATATTCCTGACCTTTCTGGACGTCAATTACCAAAGAATCTTTCGATTCCGTTTTGGCCCAAAATGTGTGCTTGCCAAATTCATATATTTTTATTTCACACTTTTCTCCATTTCTAATCCTACAAACAATGGAATCGGTATCCATTCTGACTTTATATCCTATAAAATTTCCCGTAAACATTTTTGACCTGTATAAGAATACTTTGGCGTAGTCCGCATTGGAAGTAAGTCGTGTTTCGATCATTTTTCGGGATGCCAATTGAAGCTTCATAAAGGTTTCCTTGTCCTTGATGCTTAAAATATTCGCTTTGATCCGATAACAAGTACTCCCCCCTTTTTAGGTCTTTTTAGTTCTGTAATTTGAACAATATTGCCCCCAAACTTTCTTGCTTGAATTTTGGCATCATGTATAATCTTGTTATATCCACAATCGGTCGTAAAACCTGTGTCCCCAACTTTTAAAGTGCCTACTAATATTGAATTGGGCAACGGTGTAACACTATCCAATACTAAAACCTCCTTCTGGGGGTCCAATGGTTCTAAACTAGAATTTGTAATGGAATTTCTGATTTTTGGGAAACAGTTCCATAAAATGGCCCCTAAAATAATTAGCAGTAGTTCCTTTTTCATAATTTTTCTAACATTAGGATTTAAATAATGAAAGCCATGGTCGCTATTTTAATAGGCCGCCGTTATGCTAATCAATGACGGTTTTGCACTAACAATGCCATGGGATTTAATTCTATTTGATGCTAACCAATTTAAGGTATTTCTGCATTGATATGGTATAAGTGTTTTTGTTTTCTTAAACGGCCCAGTTTAGACCTGAATTGGTGGTACTGGCGGTTGAGGAAGCTATTGAAAATTATATCCTCCCCTATTTTCCTTATGATTGGGTTTACAGTGGAAAGTACTTGCCTAAAAGAAATTGAATACCTGAAGTCAGCCCAACTTTTAACCCTGACCAATTTATAAGGTTACCTTATGCAATTCCAGCTATTCAAATAGTTGGGTCGGTAAACCTCTTCCAGCCCATAACGGGCGATAATCCTTTTAGGTGGGCCGCATAGGAATGGTATAAGATCCTTTTGTTCAGATCCAAAATGACCGGCCATTGAACCTCATCGACCCCTTGTCCCAGAATATTCATAATGGCGGTCTCTACAAACTTGATACCTATGGCACCAATCAATCTAACTTGGTCCTGATAGCCTGGTCCGGCCAAACCTATATAGTAATCGGCAGGTTTGCCCGAAAAGGAACATATTGGCATTTCTGTCTCCTTGCGTACAGAAATTTCAACAAGTCCTTCGCAAGATTCGTTATTTGCAATCGAGCTATTTCGTACACCTTCCATAGTTCCAAATCTACCTCTTTTTGTCCTTTGATGGAAGCTTGCCTACTTTGATTTATCATCAAAATTATGAACTATTAAATAAGCTTGGATTCAGAATTTTACATTTTTAATCAACAATTTTTGGATTTAACGAACTAAAGTTCCAAGTGTCCATTAGCATGTTTAGGGAACGGCCATGCTTTCGGTCTTGGAAATCCTGCCTACCCGGACTTTATGCGAGCTTCAGGATTTTAAAGTAGCGCAATCGGACCGGTTTAAAATTATTAAAGTTTATTCTTTATTTGGCCTTGCTGCCTTACCTAGGAGAGACGCAGTGGGTCATTTGACGGTGGATTTGTCTGCGATGGTACGTTCCAATTTTTATTTTAAATCTTGTTTTTCCCTATAAATTCCAATACAAAATCCGCTCTTTCGCTTATAGCCTTTTTTGGTACCTCAACCATGTCGTATCCGTAGCTTTTGTAGGTTTCGCACATTTTTTCATAGGTCAGAACCGCTTCCTCCCAATCTTGTTTTCGTTCTTTATCGGTGGTGTAAATTTCGTGCCAGGGCTGGAGTATAAATACACTTTTATTGTACTTCCAATTCCCCGCAAAGACTTCCATTCGCTCGTCTATTTCTGATCGAATCAGTTTCGAATAACATAGGGTGTCCAAAAATCCACGGTCAAAAAATATGGGTTTACCACCATTTATATTTTTTTCGGCCTGCTCATAACTATTTAAAGAACGGCGGAACATGATTTCTTTGTACAACTCTTTATCCTTCCATGGTAGGGCCTCTCCATTACTTTCTTGCTGTTCCCTTATCAGTTCACGGGCAATTTCAGGAACTATTTTATACTGTCTATTTCCTAACTCCTCCAGCAAGGATGTTTTTCCAACACCAGGTCCCCCGGTTATGACGTAGAAATTATTGTTTTCTTTTAATTCGATCATTGTAGATTTTGATTCGTTCTATTCTGAATGTCATAAAATTAAGTTTCTGATAACCAGGTTAATTTAAACCCCTGATCTTTTAGGTATCCATTCAAATGTATCACATTGATTTTTTATACGGTTCGATAGAATTTATGGTTTATTCGGGGGGGGTATTTGTTTACTTTGGGTGGTAGCGATTGAAATGGAATGGCTGACCTGGTTAAGAATCAGTTATTGCCAACTGAAATTATTTCATTATTTCAGTCAGATAAACAATTCCGAACATCCAACTGACATAGAGTATGGTATAAGCCAGTGAGTAAACTGCTGCTATACCAATATCTCCTTTTGTCTCTTTTGCTTTATTAAAAACGAATTTCAAGGCTCTAAAGAAAAGCCAATAGAGCATTGCCAAAATTATAAATAGTGAAATCCATAAAATTGCCTCCAAAACTATTAATAAAATAACAAATAATATTGACATCGCAATCCACAGTAAAATCGATAAAATCAGTCCGCCAATTCCATCTCCTACAGCCGGTATTTCGACTGTAGGTCCAGTTCCACTATTGGCGATAAAATCACCAGTTTTAAAATTTCGAAATTTCGGAAAATTGTCAATGAGTCCAATACCAGTGTAAAGACCATAAGTCATAAAAAAAAATAATGCAGTTGCTATAATTCCGAGTGACAAGTAGAAATTGGAAGTCAAGCTCCGATTATAATTTATCCCGGTCAGATAAACAGTCAGAATTGTAATTCCTATTACAACTAATGAAACGATAAAAACCGATTTTCCCTTTAAGTAAGTTTGTTTAGCTTTCAATTCAGAGTATTTTGGCCAGCTTATAGGCTACAATTGGATATAGTTATAGTCTTATTTCTTTATAGGTCCAATGTAATAAATAATTATCGTTGTATTGTACTCTACTATGCGGTTGAGTTTGTACAATTATTTAAATATTGATCTTACCTCGGAGTGGACATTCCTGTAGTTGGCCTGCAGATCGGAGGGGGACACTGCCATGGGGGAAGGTAGTGCCCGGGGTATATTGGGCCGTTTAAAGTGTACCTTTCTATCCTTACCATCGGCAAAGACCACAAATTCCCCTTGTTTCAGACCGTAAAAGGTGGAGGCCCTGCGCTTGGCCACCTCCTTCTCCCCTTTGGTGATACGGGTCTCCAGGCTCAGCCCGCTGCTCTTGCTCACGCTGTGGGTCGGCATTTTGATAATTTCGAAGAACCGCTCATAGTACCTGGCGGTATCGGGGTCGTTGGCCTTGCCGAAGAACTGGTAGGACAGGTTGGACAGTATGGCCCTGCTGGCCCGCTCCCCGTACATCATATCGTTCTGGATCTTATCCTGTAGGACATAGATACATGCAATATTATAGCTTCTCAAGGTGGCGGGTATCCGGTGCATGTTCGGCAATCGAAGGGTAGAGGCCTCCTCCAACAGCATGAAGGAGGGATTCCGGCCCCGTTCGCTCATCTGCTTGGAGACGGTATGTATGGTGGTGGCGATGATGGGCGACAGGGACGCATCCTTCTTGGGGTTGTTGACCACACAGATGACCGAGGGGTTCTGCGGGTTGTTGATGTCCAAACGGATATCATCGGAGGACAGGGCCATAAACAGTTTTTTTGTACCGATCTTCTTAAAGGCATTCGCCAGGGTACTCTTCACCCCTGCCGTCTGCCGCTCCGAACTTACCCCACTAATAAAGGCATCCGCCATGGCCCTTGCCGTTATGTTCAATTTCAAAAACTTGATCAGTCCCTTGGTATCCAGCTGTTGGTACAGGGCAATGAGATGGGGGATGGTACAAAAGTCGGGGTAGTCCTCCTTCAGCCGCCAGATCATCCCGCTGACGAGGCCTTCCACGGCATCCCTGAAGAAGCGCGAGCTGCCGTTCCCCTCCTCCGCCCTCAGTTCCAAAAGGTTTTCCAATAGTACCCTGGAGATTTCAAAGACGCTTTCCTCATCGGGAAGGTACCTGGGGGCAATGGGATTGACCCGCTTATGGATGGGGTCGAAGGATACAATATGGAAGGGAACCCCATTGTCCCGGAACAGGGGATAGGCCATCTCGGTGATCTCAAAATCCTTATAATCATGGATGATCCCGCAGAACTGGTTGGCCCTGAAATGCTCCAGAAAATTAAAGATGATACTTTCCGTTTTGCCACTTCCCGCGGAAGCGATCACCGATACCCCCCTACGGATGTTCCCCAGTACCAACCGTCTCCCGCCCACCTTCATTTTTACCCGGTACACCTTTAGGTCCTTGGGGCGGTTTGCATCGGGCATAAGGGCATAGATGACCACATGGAGGAACCCCAGGGGCAATAGAATGGGCAAGGAGATCTGCAACAGCGCTTGGGGGCCACGGATCCACCAAACGGCCACTGCCGATGCCAAAAGCACAGTAGAGAAAATAGCTGATCCAAACTTCAGGTAACGGTTGGCCAGAAAGGACACCAATCCCCCAGTAAAAAGGCTTGTAACGACAGTATGTATTTCAATGTTCCACATAGTCCAAAATTTAAGGTTATATGCCAATGGAGCCGGAATCCAATGCCCTGCCGATGCCACGTTGGAGCTTCATCAGGGCCTTGTAGGCCAGCTGTGCCTGGTTAATGGGGATCGTGGGCAGGTCCACCCCTGCCCTATGGAGCAGTTGAAAAGCCGCCTGCCGTTCGGTGGCCGGGAGTCCCGCCAACATCCCGAAGAATTTCTTGGGATCCTTGTCCAACAGGTTGCGCGATGTATAGCGTTCCACAAAATTGCGCCCGTACCCGAACTGTTTGTCGAAGGTGGCCTCAGCGGCCCTAAAGAATTTCTCACGGTGGAAACCCTGTTTCTGTGCCTTCCCGTTCAGGATGGTCTCATTGGCCCTGAAGGGGGTACAGGGGGACAGGCTATGGCGGTTCGATACATCCTTACGGCTTACGATAATATGGATATGGCTTTGGTGGCCCTCCTTGGCCATCCCTGGAACGATGCGCCTGCCGTTTTGTTGGTGCGGGGCCTCCCGCTCCAATTGGGCTATCCGGTTCTGTAGTTTATTGATGTTTCCCTTGGCCTCTCCCCTTTCGATACGGCCAATTTCTTTTTTGAGCTCAAGTATCTTTCTAGCATAGGGCTGGTTCTCCCGTACCCTGCGGTCCGTCTCCGAATAGGTGCGTTCCCGCTCCAGTTTGGCGTAGTACTTGATATCGTCCACGGTCACTTTCCAGTCCCTATGGAAGGAGGCGGCATAGGCCTTCATCACCTCACCGGTATACTGTTTCAGTTTTTCTGGGTCGTTCCCGATATGCTTCAGTTCCCTTTGAGACGGGCTGACCACGAGGGAATAGAACTTGGGGTCCTTCTGTTTCAGTTTGGCGGTATTGCCATCGATCTCGGCAATGACCTTTTCCGCACCGATATTGCTCTCATATTGGTTAAAATAATCCTCCTGTTGTTCTGGGGACCTCTCCTCGTTTTCCTTTTCCAGGTATTTGACAAAGTCCCGGACACTGCCCCTGAAATTGTCCCCCATACGCTGTTTGCTAATGGCGATGTACATGGTTCTATGAATTTTGTATGTTGCGTCTGTACTTTTCTATTTCTGCCATGGTCAGTTCCAATTTGAGGTACTCCTTGCCAAAGGAGGGCCTGATGGGCCTTACCTGGTCCAAGACATGGGAAAAATCCGTCTTCAGGGCGGCCATCCGGTCCTCCAGGCGTTCGTACCGTACCCTGGGCACGGTGGTCTCTCCGTCCCATTGCTCATCGGGCGGCCCTTCCTCGAACTTGCGCTCTATGAACTCCATGGCCTCCTCCACAAATCCGTCACCGTCTTCCTGAAGGCTCTGTTCGAAAAGGGACTGCAGCATGGCCACCGTGGGTTTGGTCTGGTCCCTTTCGATGCTCCTCACGATGGCCACAATGGCATTGAACCGTCGTTTTATCTGGTACTTGAGGCTCGCTATGGTCTCGCCCATCCGCTCTTCCGGGGAGACCCCGTTGGCCTCGAAGAAGTCCAACATGGACAACAGTCCCATGGACTGGGATTTGGACATCCCTTTACAGAACCTCCTAAACTTCTTGGCCACCGAAGCCTTTATCTTCAGTCCCTCGAACCGCTCTTTTTCATATCCTATGTCCATTTTTCATAAAAAATTCATTGGTTTTATTGGGCCCACGGGGTTTTTTCATACAATCCCCAAATCGGCCCATTTTCAAAAAAGTCCCGAAACCCCTATAAACAAGGGCTTTGCGGAGCAAACCGTTGACGTAGCGCTGCGCCAGCACGCTACCCTCTTGCTTTTCCTTTTTGTCCCAAAGGGACAAAAATGTATCGCACGACCTTCCTTTAAAAATGCTGGTCGTCCTTGTTCTATATGCCATTGGATCGTACGGGCCTGGGGAAAGTCGGATCAAAATGGGAAGCCGTACAATATGAGCTACTAAATAGCCACATAAATATATGGACAATATGGGCAACATGAAAACGCGCATTGCTCCCGATCGAACCTGTTTGGCATCAAATTTTATGGAAGTGCTTTTTTGGGGATTCCCGGACGTCGGATCCCCATGGTACGACAAAAAAAAGACCCTTTTGCAAGGGCCTTTTAGGTGCTGTCCCAAGGGTCAGGAATCGGGCAATAGCTGCTCCCTGGTATATTCATATCTAAAGATCCATAGGTTGACCACCAGTGAAAAGGTTTTTTCCACGGCCGGCTTTTTCACGGCACTTTTCTTCGGCTGCCTTCTTGCCGGGATTTCGATCGATTTTTTTACTGTTGCTTTCATAAGACATGATTTATGGTTAACAATTATTTGTCGGCACCCCTGTCCTTCCAAAAATTTCAGCTCAAAAGGAAACGGAATAAATAGCGAGGCACGAGCGGCTTTATGCCGTAGTCTTTTGATGGGAACATTTTTGAAGGACTATCTTGCGGTCAAATAAGTGATAGGTTTCCCCTGGGTATGGTCCAGATTTCCAAAAGGGCGGGTCCCCTATGATTTTTTCGGGGTTCGATCCCCCGAAAAAATCACACACGGCCAAAAAAGGACCCTATGCGGGCAAGGGTCCTCCTTGGTGCCTGTGCGTTCAAATATTGAACACATAATCATAGGTGTACAGGTTGCACATGGCTTCCTGTTCCACCAGTTCGTCATAATCCAGATATTGGGTCTCCGCATAGTTGCGCAACTGTTCCCCAAAACGGCTTTCCACCTCCTCCTTGGACATGGAAAGCAAACGCTCCTGGGTCTCCTTGTCGAGGTTGTTGTAATTTAGATAGACCATCGTTTTAAATTTAGGTTCGTTCACAGGTCGTATAGGTCGGGGTCAAAACCATCGGGATAATCCCCGAGGTCATGACCATATTCCGACCAATTTTCAAATTCCGTATTTTCCATATCAATATTCATTGGGAAGCATCAGGGTATTGTCCACAAAGTATAAGCGCAGTTCCTCCAAGGGGAAATCGGTAACATTATATCGATGCGTTTCCAATATATTATCATTGCCATCGCTATAGACCAGTTCGGCCTCATAACCTGAATAATCCTGTTTTTCTTCCGATAGCCTTTTAAAATCTATGGTGATAAAACGGCTTCGGTCCAACAAACTTTTGGCGATTACCGAAGCATCGGTAATGAGCCAATAACAACCTGCTGTTTCGGCCAAGTACTTTAGACCCTCCGTAAACCGGGTTTTTAACAATGGGATTTGATAGCACATTTCGGAACCGTGAAAATGTTGCAATCCTTCTATTATTTCTTTAGATTTGATGTTCATTATTGAAAATTTTTTTATTGGTAATGAATTCATATAGAGGGCGTTGAATTTCGGGAACGCCCTCTTTTTTTTACTTGCTGCCCATGAGCAGGATTTCATCGGCCACCACTTCGGTAACATAGCGTTGGTCGCCATCGTTCGTAGTGTAGTTGCGTGTCTTTAACTTTCCGACCACGGCGAGTTCCTTGCCCTTTTCGACATACTTTTCAATGATTTCGGCAGTCTTGCCCCAGGCGACAACAGTGTGCCAATCGGTGTCCGTTTGTTTCTCGCCCTTGCCGTTTTTGTAGTGGACATTGGTTGCCAATGACAATCGGGCTACTTTCTTCCCGCTTTCAAGGTTCGTAATGGTCGGCTCCTGGCCCACATTTCCAATTAACTGTACGTAATTTTTAATGGTACTCATAATACATGGTTTTAAGGCCTGCCCTATCTACCTATGGCAGTTGAATCGGCAGACATGATTAATAAATTCCCTTTTTGATTTAAACCGATTTAAATTTTAAGGGGTGTTTGTCTGATTTCTTTCGTGCAGGGCACAATGGATGGAGTGGGTTTTGTCAAGACTTTTAGGGAACAAATCGGGAGGGTCCGCAACGTAGTTTTTACCAACGGGCTAAAAACAAGGCAGTGGAAACCTTATTTTTCACTAAAACTTGTACAGTCTTGACAAGTTCCACAATGGCATTAACAATTCTTTTAAGCTTATTTGTGTTTGAGCGTACCGGCAGTTAAGCGAGAAAAGCAAATGGGGTTATACTAGAATTGGTTATGCCATGCCTGTTTTTCGCCGTCCCGAAAAACAGCAAAGGCTCCATCCATTATAAACCCCTTAAAATTTGTAAGGCAAGGGCTTGATTTTTAAGAATTGCCGAGCAAAGGCCCAAGAAGCCTTTGCCGGGAATTCTGTCAAGAAAATGAAGCCTTTGACTTTCCGATCAAAAGCGAAATGGGGCAACAAAGTACCGAACGGTCAATAGAAACGGATTTTCCCTAAGGAGTAGGATGCAAAGCGGACTCTACTTTAAAGATGGAGACCGGGAATTCCTGTACCGGGCCAGAATTGTGTTTGAATGTTTACGAATTTCTTAGAGGCGAAATGACAATTGGCAAGGAGATCGGAGTCTTTGAAGTTGTGTCCAAGACCTTTTGCCGAAGTGCTTTTCACCAGCTGTCCGTCCTAAGACGGGCAGCTGGGGGAATGTACTGAGGCTACTGTTCAAAACTCCCAAAGCCGGCATAAACGTAAATACATGGTACTCGATAATTCGAACGGCCTTTTGCGTGAGGGGTAGCAGCGGCATCCTTTTGTGGTCTTTTCGACTTCAAAAGATACAGCGGATGACCCGGCCCGTTTGCATTTTTGCGTGGGATGTTGTGGGTGGACAAAATGCGGGCGGTGACGCCCATATAAAACTAAATACTAGGTATCCAAAGTGTTCGGGGATAGTTTAATAGCAATGGTATAAAGTATAAACGGGCATTATAGATCGTGTCTATTAGATAAAAATCAATTTTTTTAATAACTTTTGGCATTAATCATAAAACCATTACATATGCAAAAATTTGAAATTTACAAGGACAGGGTCGGTGAATTCAGGTTCCGCCTAAAGGCCGCCAACGGACAGAACATTCTGGCCAGTGAAGGCTACAAGGCCAAGACCGGTTGTACCAATGGCATTGAATCTGTTAGAATCAATTCCCAGGATGACAGCAAATTCGAACGCTTGGAGTCCCAGGGCAGAAGCCCCTACTTTAACCTAAAAGCTTCCAACGGTCAAGTTATCGGGACCAGTGAGATGTACTCTTCTTTCAGTGCCATGGAAAATGGTATCGCATCGGTCAAGAAAAATGCTCCCGGAGCAACCGTCGATGACCTGACCCAATAGGGACCATGACGTCAACCCCAAACTTTAAGCTGTACCGGTCAAAGGGGGCTTTGGGGAAGAAATAATTAAGAAAAGAACTTACTTAGGCTTTTCTTTTTACACCTTTGTATAAGATCAACACTACGGCGAAAAGGAGACAAACTATAATAGAAACATAAGGATTATCGTCTATTAGTTTAATAAAACCTGTTACTAATTCCATGAATAAAGTATTAATTATTTGAATGAACAAAATTGTAAGTGTTCAAAAATTTGCTAGAAATTATAGTAAATAAATGGTAGACTATAAGTGGTTCAGTCGTTCCATTAGATAATTGCGCTTGTAACGGGATATAGGCAATACATCCTTTCCTACAACCATTGAATTTTGATCCAAATCCACAATCTTATCGATATTTACTATATAGGAACGGTGTATATTTACAAACTGATGACTCGTCAAACGATTATAAACCTTTTTTAAACTAGCATAAGTCGTATATTTTCTATTCTCTGTATGAATGGTAATATAATCGCCTTTACTTTGAATAAATAAAATATCCTCTAAATTGATCCTTATAAGCTTTTTATCCACGTTAATAAATAGTTTATCCGGAAAATTGGAAGTCTCCAAATTCCTATCTGCTAAATCTTTTGCCAACCTTAAAAAAGATAGGCCATAACGTTCTGGACACAATGGTTTTAAAACATAATCTATAACAAAATTGTACTCATAGGCCTTTAAGGCAAAATGGCGGTTATTTGTCGCAATAATAGTTTTAGGGACATTGCTTAAGCTTTTGTAGATATCCAAACTTTCCGCAACAGGCAAATCAACATCAACAACCATAAAATCTATATTATTATTCTGTAAAAAAGAGGCTGCTTCCAGTTTATTGTTAAACTTCTTTACAATCTCTATATTTTCAAAAGTTTCGCAGAGCGATGTTAATTTTAAAATAAAATTTTGGTCATTGTCAACTATAATTCCTTTCATTGTATATTATTTTAGGGCAATCCAGCAAAAGTGACTTATATATTTAGGATACAACTTTCGACTATATCAAAATCAAAACTAGATTAAAAATCACCTAATTCTTTATGTAATGTAGTAATCCGCCCAAATAGCAGATAATTGGTCTATTATAAAATATAACCGTGAATCAACCGTAGAAATAGTTACATCACAAATCAATAGTGAAAGGCTATTCGATTACAAATCCGATTGGAATTAGTGAGGCTAGGTATTAGTTCAAATCCATCAATATTCTTTAAACATTTTCCCCTTTACCCGGGAGTCCCATGAAAAATAATTCCATAATGGACAGTTTGAATAGACTTTACTGTAAAGCAATTCAAGTAGCACTTGGACAGATTTTGTGAAGTAGTATAATTTTTTATTTCCTGACTGATCAATATATCCCTCCCTACTATTTTATCAATGTTTATCGTTATTACCACTTT
>TARA_R110002167_G_scaffold79900_2_pt1 | contig 18623 bp, 22 predicted proteins | sample TARA_R110002167 | Tara Oceans TARA_R110002167 (sample SAMEA4398238) | marine metagenome | biome: Polar Biome; feature: [MES] marine water layer (ENVO:01000295) within the mesopelagic zone...; material: water (ENVO:00002006), including particulate matter (ENVO:01000060) such as...... | reverse complement strand
AATAGAAAATATATACAATCTCAATTTTATGTGGAGTACCTATGAAAAAAATAATATCATTTTCACTGTATGGGAGTGACAGAAAATACACTCACGGCATGATAGACAATGTAGACCTTGCGAAAGCGTTTTACCCAGACTGGGAGATTTTTGTATACCATGACAAATCAGTTCCCGAGTATGTCATAGATAAACTTAATGAAAGCCCCAAGGTTACTCTAGTAGACGTTACTGGATGCGGAATTCTTGCGGCTATGTGGAGATTTCTAGCGGCGGACGAAGATTGCGAAAGGTTTATTGTGCGAGATTCTGACTCTAGATTAAGTGCTAGAGAAGCTGCGGCAGTAAAAGAGTGGGAAGAAGAGGATAAAATCGTTCACATTATGAGAGACCATCCACATCATGGATATAGGATGCTAGGGGGTATGTGGGGTGCTAAAAAAGAAATGGTGGACATGTTTGAAGGCACTATGAAGCAAGAGATATTTAAATATTCAGGACATATCGGTGATGAAGATGTAAGAAATTGCACAGACAGAGAAACTTGGTGGATGCAAGATCAATTCTTTTTAGCGGAAATAGTTTACCTGAAACTAGACCTAGACCAAGACGCTACTATCCACGCAGGACGAGACTACATGCACAAAGTAACCACATGGAATAACGAACCCTCTGCAAAAGATTTTCCAACACAAAGATCTCAAAATAAACACTTTGTGGGAGAAATATTTTTATACGACGACCTTGGTGAGACCACGAGAGATTATCAGTGGACAGAACTTTAATAGAAAGATAAACATTGATGTTAAACAACGAAGATGAAAACGACAAAAACGAAGAAGACAAAGAAAAGAAATTGATTAGAAGTTTTATGGGCTTGGTTCCTAACGATTTCCAATCTAAAGTCTGGGGTTACGAAATGATTATAGATGACTCCCCCTACTACCATATGAAGTCCAGCTACATACATTGCTCGGCATCTTCTTCTGCACACTTTCATAAAGATCGAGTAGAGACTATATATATCACAAAGGGGGGTCTAAGTCTAAGTATTGGCACTCCAAAAGATGATACGCTCTGGAGGAATATGAACAAGTACGATCATAACTATCCTGATTTATTAGATGCAGATGCTAAAGGTTTATTGCCGCTAGATGATCAGTGGAATTGGTCAACCGTTTTGTTGTCCGAAGGAATGAGATACAGAATTAATCCTTTCGAGCTTCATTGGGTAATGGGCAACTTTATAATGTCTCCTACTGGGTGTCACTATACAGAGGTTAGTAATATCCACTACGAGAAAGATATTTATCGTCTTGTTAGCAGTACCTGCGATCCAAAATTAATAATGGGAGGCGAATCAAATGAGTAAGCCCATAAACATCGCGGCAGTTATGACCTCTCTAGATTTTTCGGATAAGTGTTTTTATATGATTAAAGAGTTCAACAAAGCACTTGAGTTAACGGACAAGAGAATATCAACCTCGTTATTTTTTTCTGTTCCAACATCAGAACCACTTCCTGTGAAGTCTTGTTTTGCTCATCAGTTTTCGTATTACCTTGAAAGCTACCAAGGAATGGCTATAGCCACAAATCTTAAAGACGCACAAACGACATTAAAAATGTCCGGTGGAGCAGATGTATATTTGTACCTTTGGGATCTTCCTTGGAACAACAAAACGGTTGAATTTGAAGAATGTGTCAAAGTAATGAGAGATTCAAGATTATCAATCATAGCTAGATCCGATTCTCATGCAAAAGCAATTGAAAACTTTTGTAATAAATCCCCAGTCGGAATTGTTGACAACTGGGATATAGAAAAACTTTCTGAACTTTACAAAAATTCGTAACAATATTCATTGGAAATTACGTAAATTTGCGTATAATAATGTACACTCTTAAGACATAAAGGAAGACAAAGATGGAAACTATTGAATTTAACGGAGTAAAATACCCTGCTTTTCAAGCTAGTGGAAACTTTACTAGATTTGCAGAACCTTACGCTAAAGAACTTTGCACGGTTTTACCTGACGATCCGAAGGGTTATGACATAGGTTGTAATAGACCTGAGTGGACTTTTCCAAGCTCCACAATGATTGACACGGTTCTTGATGATGATTGGGATGCCTTCAGCCTTCCATATAAAGAAGCTCCCTACATTTTTTCTAGCCACTGCTTAGAACACATACTCAGATGGTTTGATGCGTTAGAGTATTGGACAAGCTGTCTTAGAGATGGTGGAACCTTGTTTTTATACTTACCTAGCTACTCACAAGAATACTGGAAACCTTGGAACAACAGAAAGCATAATAACATATTCACTCCCGAAATTATTAAAGATGCTTTGATGGCACTTGGATATAAGAATGTGTTTGTGGGCAAATCTGATTTAAACAACTCCTTTATGGCAGCAGGTGAAAAATGCGGATAGTAGTGACTGGAGAGGCTTGTGACGATGTTTTCATATATGGTGATTGCAAAAGGCTTTGCCCAGAGGGGCCGGTTCCAGTGTTCACCCCGCAAGAACAACATCGTTATAACGGCATGGCTGCAAATACTCGCACTAATATGAGCAATATATGTAGTGATGACGATGACCTTTATGGCTGGTTTAATGACCAGAGGGCGACAAAAACTAGATACGTAGACAAGGCCAGTAATCAAATTTTACTAAGAATAGATGAGAATGATGAGTGCGAACCTATACCTAAGTATACAAGAGAACTCTTTGATGGTAGCGACTCTCTCGGGGTAAATGTTGCAAGCATAGACCTTCTTGTGGTTTCTGACTACAACAAAGGGTTTCTAACTGATCAAGATTTGATTGACATAACCGACCAATCAAAACTATCAATACTTGACACCAAAAGAAAACTGAATCAAGCAATAATTGACGCTTACCAATTCATAAAATTAAACTCGGTAGAGTTTGATAGAAACATAGAGTTGTTAATATCGAACAACAATATGGAAAAGATCATTGTAACAGCAGGAGCTAAAGGTGTTAAATATATGGATACCGTATATCCACCACCAGTAGTACGTCAAACCTTTGATGTTTCTGGTGCTGGAGATGTATTTACAGCGGGTTTCGCGTATTCTTTTGCCACAAGCAGCAACATTGTTGACTCAATAAATAAAGCACAAAATTTTTGTTCACAAACTATTCAGAAGAGAGGAACTTGCATTTATGAAAAGGGTATGGGTTAATGGATGTTTCGACGTTCTGCATCTTGGTCATGTAAGAATGTTAGAGTTTGCAAAGTCTCTTGGTGGAAACTTGATGGTTGGCATTGATAGTGACACTAGAGTGTCCAAGCTGAAGGGTGAGGGTAGACCCATTAATAACCAACTAAGCAGGTCAGAATTTCTGGTTGCTTTGAGGTCTGTTGATAGCGTGGTTGTGTTCGACTCTAAGCATGAAATGAGAAAACTATTAAGAATCCATCGTATAACTGACATGGTTATCGGAGAAGAATACAGAGAAAAAGAAATAACAGGATCAGACTTAGTTGATAAAATTCACTTCTTCCCGAAGGTTGGGAATCTTTCCACAACCAAAATCTTAAATAACTTCCGAGGGATTAATGAGCAAACCTAAAGTTTCTATTGTAACATCTGTTTACAAGGCTGATTTATTTATTGACAGCTTATTAGAAAATGTAGTGTCGCAAACATGCTTTGATCAGTGTGAGTGGATAATAATACAGCCCAAAGGAGATGGGTTTTCTAAACAGGTAGATGAATCCATAAAAATATATCAAGAGAAACACTCTAATATATTGTATAGTAATTTAGAAACAGATCCTAGTGTATATGGGGTTTGGAATAATGCAATTATTGAATCATCGGGGGATTTTATAACAAGCTGGAATTGTGACGATAGAAGATATCCAGACTCATTGCAAAAACAGATTGATTTTTTTGAAGAAAATCCAAGCATAGACTTAATTTACAACGATCAATTTTGGCATAGAGAGCCAAACTGGATTCCTTGGGATAAACGCTACAAAGGCATAGAACCTTATCCCGTTGTGCATACTATAAATTACGACAACAAAAAGAAGCCAAAATATTCACGACAAGCCTTGCGAGAAAACTTACCTCATAACGATCCCATTTGGAGGTCAAGCCTACATGTAAAAAATGGTTATTTTAGAGAGGATACAATTACTGTAGCCGATCATGAATTCTGGCTTAGATGTATTAAGAACGGAGCGGTGTTCGAAAAAATAGAAAGTGTAATAGGCATATACTACTACAACAAAAATGGCATATCAACAAAACTAGAAAATCAGAAAAGCATCCAAATGGAGTATGAAAAAATTATCATTCCCCTGCTAGAAGGATTAAACAAATGAAGAAAAATACACTCAATACAGTCAAAACAGTTCGTAAAAGCTGGGGCAATGAGTTCTGGATAGAAAACAACGAGGATTACTGCTGTAAAATACTCACAGTTCAAATAAACAAAAGATGTTCTCTGCACTACCATAAAGACAAAAAAGAAACATTCTTGGTAAACGAGGGTAGTTTGAGAGTGTTATGCTGTGATCTTGGCAAGTGGGACACGCAAGCTCCCAAATTGATCTTGGCAGCAGAACCAGCTTCTTTTGAAACGCTTGCAGAAACAGGCGTGTTTGAAGAATTCATTTTAAACGAAGGCGAAAGTTTAACTCTCGAACAGTTTACTTTGCATACTTTTACTGCATACGGTTGCGGGTATTGCAAATTTACAGAAGCGTCAACACATCACAAAGACAGCGATTCTTACAGGATTCACGTATGATTAAAAAAGCATTGTTTGTAGGACATTTAGGTTTAGGAGATCATGTTATACTTCATGGGGCGGTTAAGCATTTCGCCAACCTTTACGAAAGCGTGCATGTTCCCGTCAAAGACCACAATAAGAGTGCTGTAGACTTCATGTGCAAAAAAATGTCAAATGTTTACACCGTAGGGATTCAAGATGAAAACGATCTAGGTGAATTACTTTCATTATACCGTAACGATGATCAACTTTATCTTGCCGGATTAGATGTAATTAAATCAGGTTATCGAGATACAGACTCGTGGAACGTACTAACCTTTGAAAACCGATATATTTTCGATCAAAATTTTTATACGCAACTCGGCTTAGATTTTCAGTTGTCATTCGATTGGGATGTGCCGGATGGAGAAAATTCGCAACAAATTATATCAATGCTTGATCCTGAGTGCGACTTTTGTTTTGTTCACGACGATCCATCAAGAGGTTACAACATAAAAATAAACACAAGTTTAAAGATGGTAAAAAACTCAGTGCGAGCCGATACGTTTTTTGACTACCTAGGACTAATTAGAAAAGCTAAAGAAATTCACTGTATGGATAGCTCTTTAGCCTTAATTATAGACAGGTCAGACATTCCAGACTTAAATCCTGATTCGACTCAAAAGCTGTTTTTGCACAGATATCTAAGAGCCTCGGAAGCGGCCGCAACATACCAAAAAAACTGGACAATAATACACAAACAAATTTAAAGGAGACAATTATGACAAGTATCAACGACTCATACGTAATTAAGCAATACTCAGAAGGTTTTAGCACAATCGCTATCGCCAAGGAGTTGGGAACCTATCCTAAAAAAATTGAAAGGGTTCTAAAGAAGAACGGACAGAAAATGAGAACTCGTTCTGAGTCTCAAGCTCTAGCAATCCAGAAAGGACGCTCGGCTCATCCAACAAAGGGGAAGGTTAGAAGCGAAGAGGACAAGATCAAGATTAGTCTAGGGGTTGAAAAGGCTTGGTTAACTATGGATGCTGATAAAAAGGAAAAGTTCTGCCAATCCGCGAAAGAACGATGGAAAGACATGAGTGCGGAGAAAAAGAGGGAGATGCAGGAAAAGGCCGGAAGAGCCTTGAGACTAGCTTGTATAGAGGGTTCAAAGCAGGAGAAATTTCTACAGAATAAATTGGTAGACGCTGGTTATTCGGTGGAAATGCACAAAAAGGGATTAATCCAAGGTAAATTTGAAATAGACTTGCTTTTGCCAGAATTAAACACTATAATAGAAGTGGATGGGCCGCAGCATTTTTTGCCCATCTTCGGACAGGATAAACTTAATGAAACCATTCGTATGGACGGCATTAAAAACGGACTTTTGGTTGGTCGTGGATTTTGTGTTATACGAGTTAAGTACTTGGCTAAAAACATGAACAAGAGAGTAGAAAGAGACCTGTGGAATCTGGTTTCTAGCTCAGTTCAAGAAGTGGCTAAAAGTTTTCCACCAGAAGGAAAAAGATTAATAGAGATAGAAATTAAGTAAAGGAAAAAAAATGAACGATAGTATTTTTGATGTTGACAGTGTAAAGCAAGAGATTGTCAGGGACAAGGTTATCGAGCAGGCACAAGCCAGTGGTGACTATGGGCCAATCTACGGTTCTGAGGACTGGGCTGAATTTGTTATGTCTCAATTTCAAAAGGGTGAAGTCTTCGAAAATGACGGTCTAACTACGGTTAGCTGTGCAGGACTTCGAAGAGTGGCTCAAAAGCTGCTTGGAAACATTATCGTAAGCGAACCATCCCATGTGTTCCCAGCAACGGGGGATGGTGCTGGGAGAGCTACTGTGGCTTGGAGAGTGGTTATTGACTGGATGGGTACTGGGAAACACAGAACCTTCGGGGATGTTGCAGGCGTTTGGTATGGTAACACAGATCCTATGTTTGCAGACTACCCAGAAGCGACTGCCGCAACGAGAGCGGAGGGACGAGCCTTAAGAAAGGCTTTAGGAGTTAAGTGCGTTTCCTCTGAAGAAATTCCAAGAAATAGAGCACAAGTTAAAGAACTCAAGGATCAAAGGATGGCGGCTAAGCAAGGAAAGGAAACCGAGGGAGAATGGGAGGGAGGGGCTTCGATTAGTGATTATCAGACAAACTTTATTATGTCTAAATGTCGGCAGTTAGATATGAGTGTTTATGACTTCGTAAATCTGGATAAGTTAGACAAGAAGCCGATCTCAAAGCTTACCAAAGCCGAAGCTGCTGAAGCTCTCAAGTCATTAAATCACTTACAGCAGAACCCACTAGACATACCGAGAGACAAAGTTCAATATTTCAATACAGAAGAAAATAACTAAATTAGAAAACGGAGATTTATATGAAAATTAGATACACAGAAGGCAAAATTTCAGTAGAGCTTGAAGGCGATACTCAAAAGGCGTTATTCAAGCAACTAGCTGAATTTCAAGAAGTTTTTGCAAACACCCAATGTAAAAAATGCTTATCTGAAAGCACTAGATTTGTAGTTAGAGAAAACAATGGTAACGAATATCACGAACTTAGATGTACAAAATGCCAAGCTAGACTTTCGTTTGGAGCGAATCGTCAGGGGGGATCGTTATTTCCCAAGAGAAAAGATGAAAACGAATGGTTGCCTGATAGCGGGTGGGTAAAATACAATAAGGATACTGGAAAAAATGAGTAATAAAATTTCATGCTTTTCTGATATAAAAGATCTCTCAGAGTCTGAAGATCGTTTTGTTATTGGAATTAGCGTTTTTAACAAGCAAACTGGCAAGGTTGACACCTTTGCAATGTCTAACAAGTTTCCTTATCAAGAAATAAACTTAGCTAGAGAAAATATAACAGAGTGTTTAAAGGACGTATATGTTAAGTCTTATCGAAAAAGTAAAACGCAAAAGAAAGTAAAATAGTGAAACTTTATGAAAACAATCGCATGTATAACCTGCTACGATGGAGACGCTCACCTATTAAATAGGTGTCTGGATTCTATCGTTGACCAAAAGGTCAAACCAGAAACCTTGGTGGTGTGCTCAAGTAAAAGCATTGAGACGAAACAGGGCGTGTGCCTCGACTTGCTGGAATTTTCAAAAAAAAACCCAAACCACTTCGATAATATCTATAACTTTCATCAAAGTTATACGACAAGAGCTGCTGGTGCTAGGAACATGTTTTACCAGTATAGCAAGAACGTCGATCTGTGGCCCGAAGAAAATCCAATTACCATGGCTGATTCCGATGTTGTTGTTTTTTGTGATGTAGACGACTTTATTCACCCATCTAAGTTTGAAGTTGTCAATCAGGTCTTTTCTGAATGCGATCATGTTGACGCTTTAATTCATAATTATCATTCAATTCCAAGAAACGCAAAACCAGATCCTTCGATGTGGGATAGTACTGGGCAGGCTGAAGCAAGTTTATATCATGGTCGTAAGTATTATGTTAGCTTGGTTACCGATTACGAAGAGGGAAGCTATAGCAATGTCCAGTCTCCATCCGGCTCGCCAGTGTCTCATGGTCACATGGCTTGCAGGGTGTCCGTTCTTTCGGAGTTACAATGGGACGAAGACAATGCTGGAATTGGAGAAGATGGATTTTTTTGCAGATCTATAGTGGATCATCCGAAGTTTAACTTGTACTGCACGGATTTAAAATTGATAGCATACCTTTCCTAATAACAGGATAAAGTCATGATAATAGCTACAGAATTTTACATGCCTAAAAGCGAAGCTAGACTAGAGGAAATAGTAGAAGCAATAGGTCGCAATGACGATGTTGCAGAAAAGCTGCTGCTGTATATCAACTCTAGTGAGCGAGAGTCTGTTTCTTTTGCTAAAAAGTATCTAAACTTCAAAAACGTATGGCAAATTCATCTTCCCGAAAGACAAACGTTTGGATCAATATTTAGATCAACTTGGGGAGAAGGTGGCACTGTTGCTGTGTGTAATAACGACATTTCTTTTACACAAGAAGCTGCTGACATTATCAACAACGACGATATGGAGAATAAGTTCCTTTGTCTTACCCGATGGGACAAGGGACAGTTGAAAATGCCAGCTACGTCTAGAAAGTTTTCTCAAGACGCTTGGGTTTTTAAACCTCCGTTTATGAGTCAACAAATGATCGACAGTTCGCAATTTTATTTCGGACTTCCCGGTTGTGATAACAGGGTTGCGTTTAACGCTGTTGTTGCAGGTATGAATGTATTAAACCCTTGCGAAATAGTACGCATAGACCATCATCACTCATCAGACGAAAGAAACTATAAAAGAAACTCTAGAGGAACGCCAGCAAAGTCAGAGAAGATAGGGCAACCATCGGTATATATGAACGTAGTGACATCAAACAGTATGGAGTACAACTCAGACAACCTCTTGTACAAACGTCAACAATCTTGGAAGCACGATGTTTACCAAGGGGGAGATGCTGTAAAAGAGGCTTGTCATGAATTTTTTACGTAATTCTGAAACTTGGTATCAGCATAGAAATCTCCATGCTTGTCTATCACCTTCCAGCCGTTGTCATGTTCATCATTGATATAACGGCTGGTAAAGACATTTTTCAACCAGTTGCCTCTAACGTGGTAATAATACTTTGGCTGTTTAAGCCTCATTGATTTTAAAAAGTGCAGCCATCCAGTATCAACAGTGTACACCTCTTTAGCTCTTTCAACTACCGTCATCCAGTCCCAAATATGATATTTATGAAACAAGTCCTGTCTATAGTGCGGCTTAAACACAGTAAGATTGGTTTTTGGACTTAGATTGTATTTAGGAAGTCTGCCTTGATCTATACATATCGCATAATCCAAAGGAAGTTCCAACTGTTTGAACAATTCGGATTCTCTCTGTCTGTCTCTATCTACATGGAAATATTCATGTCTGGCAGAATAAGGTGCTTGGTGTGAAGCATAGAAAAGCTCAGGCCAGCAATCCACTTCAGGACTTAATTTGCAACCCCTCATAGCTTCAGGCCATCTTCTAGACTCCCAGCAAAATACCCTCTTGTCTGATTCAGGGAATTTTCTTGATAACTTTCTTATCTTTTTTCTTAAAGAGGGAAAGCAGTGAGACATAGGTTCGCCGTGAACCGTGATTTTAGGCTCGTCTTGATACATTCTTTTTATTTGTATGTATTTATTATGTTCCGCCATACATAACAGATCAACGTGTTCTACATCTTCTTGTGCAGCAATATATCTTGTTGCTCCATTCATTAAAATATAGTCGCCAAGCCCACAGTTGTTTGCCAACAAAACCCTCATCTTTTATCCTCCCCATGATGTTCTAATCCAGTTTGTCAAAGGTGCTGTCTGACCTATGGCCGGAGACCTTACAAAATATACATCGTTGTCATTTAGTATTCCTGCACTATATGCCAAGCCACTCTTGCTCATTATTAAAACCTTAGCACTAACCATGTTGTGAAAGGTTGACATTAAACAATTTTCTTGGTCGGCAATCCAATCTGTAGCCAGTCGAAAACTAAGTCTTTCAGTCAAATCACTACTCCAACCCTCTATGATAGAAGCAAAATTTTGAGGTTCTCCTTCTGAATATATGGCTATTCTGTAATGGTCTGGATATTTTTCTGCAACTAAAGGGATAATTCTGTTATACCAGCTATTTGTTATAAATCTTCTTCTTCTATCTCCACTTCTGTGTCTACCAACATCTCCACGTCTTATGTGAACCACTATTTCTTCTGGTCGCGATGCGGGTTTTTGGGTGGAATAGTAATAACTTCTGATAAGATCCAATGTGGGTGTGTTATAAAAACACGTAGGATTTTTAAAAACCTTTGCAACATGACTTAATTTTACATGAATCCTTCTGTTAGCACATGTATCAGGGATGCCTATAAACTCATTAAGTTTATGGGTTGCCTCTGTAGCTTCCCAACCATGAGAAACGGATCTCATAGGAGAGTGAATAAATCTATATTTAGATCTGTTATTGCAAAAGGCCACACCAGATAGTATGGCATTGTATTGACAACCAAACCCATCTGTGTGACCTCTTACTGTAAGATTTCTAGTTCCCAATTGCAACTCTTTACAGGTATTCTAAGGACATATACAGCCCGTATTCCTCTTTAGATCCAGTAGATAGTGGACTTGCAGATATTGCAAGCGACCATGTGTGGTGAGTATCCACACCGGTTCCTCCGTAGTTAAGGATTTTATTTGCCGAACCATCACCAAAGTTCTGGGCGGTGTTTCCAAAAAACGCTGCCTGATTTGAAGTAGTAGTAATGTACTGAGTCCACTTAGGCCAAGCCATTCCTGTTCCACTTATGGTCTCTGAAACTTGGAGCTGCTTTCCACCAGAGCCAGGACTGTCCATCAAAGGAACGACAATACCTGTTCCACCAACTGTGTCGTAAGATCCTGCCACACCAGCGGTTGCAAGTCTGGAGTCTCCATTGACCACCGCGTCGGTATCTTTTCCGTTGTAAAAAGTGATAGCGGTACTGTTTACAAAGTAGTTTTGAGTAACTAGAGCGGAGGGCCAAGGCTCTCCCCACCAGAAAGCGTCACCGCTTCCAACCGCATCAGAAGTGTCTCCTAATGCACCTTGGTTTGAAGATGTGCTACCATTGAAGTTTATAATCTCTGCCATTTTAGTGTTGACACCACTAGCCGGTCTGTTTACGCTCGCTCTATCGTAAATTCTGACCTGAGCGTTCTGAACGGTTACAGGAACCGTGTGACCAAATTCGATACCTAAAGTTCCCTGCATTGACTTAATACCAGAAAGACCAACATCCACAGGAGTTCCAAAGGAACCCGCAATATTGGATCTTCCACTAGGGAAAGTGTCTGCAACATATTTAATGTTGTTTGTTTCGTCTTGATATACACTTCCGTCTGCGTTAGCCACTCTGGTAACACCTTGATAAGCTCCGATTTGAACAGATGAACCAGCGGTAGCACCATAAAAAGCCAAACCAGAACCTGATAGTGTAGGTAAAGCGGCCTTACCGTCAGCCTGCTTTAGTAATTGAAATCTAATTTCCGCCATTGAATATCTCCTTGGGAGTAAAAAGTCTTATATTGATTATACACATAAATGAGTTTTTTATTAAGTATTTGATGATCTACGGAGTTGGAACATCTGGATTCTCTGGAGTTGGATCATCTGGATCATCTCCCTCCGTTGGAGGTTCTCCACTTTCACAGTCAAGACAATCGGGCGGTGGATTAATTCCCGCCACTGGACAACCAACCCAAATAGGAATCCATTCATAGTTAATTCTTACCGCTATACAAAATATAGCATTTTCAGCAGCATCCTCTTCTAAACTAGGGTCTCTATTTTTAACGCGAATCGTTTCCTGAAGGTCGCAAGTGGAGAGTTCTGAATCATTTTTTCTAAAAACCTTCATAATAAACGTGGTAGGATCGCAAGGGCTGTCTGGAGCAGATATGCCTCCCGAAACAACACCGCATATAATCTGTGCTCCACCCTGCCAGACTTTTCTTTCATCATCCCACTGAAGATTTACTGGGCCAGACTTCCACATCGTTCTATCTCCTGCCGCGTCTTGGTTTAGTGTGAAAGGACTGTCAGACGATCTAGGAACCGGTCTGTCGGCTATGTCTGTTCCAAAGCCGGATAGGATAAGTGGCCCTCGTAATCCAACTACAGCCGCACCATTAATATCTGATCTAGACTCGGTTTTACGAATATTTAAGTCTTCGCCCTCTCCAATGGCTGGAACCCCGTCATTTTTCATCATTTGAAAGTCGGATTGAGCCAGCCACGATCCGCCCGAGTCGCCTAAAAAATTGGAAAAGTAAGGATCTAGCTCGCTTCTTGTCGGCCCCACAAATCCACCACTTAAAACTCCAAACGGCCCCGTTTCATCTTCACCACCCTCTGGCACTTGGAAGGCAAAATCAACACCTGTGCCGCCCCCTTTTCGAATAACAATTGGAGACAATATCTGCTCCGTAGAAGATACTGCCATATCTTCTGGTTGTTCTCCAACTTGACCAGCGATAGAAGAAAGATCTCCCACTTGACCTGAAATATCAGTTCCCATTACCCACTCCTTTGTTTCCACTTTTCATTAGTTAAATCCTCCAAAATCAGAAGATCCTGCGTTACCATTGTTGTTCCCACCACCCGGTTTACCTAGACCTTCCTTATCAACATCTTTGTCTTTCTTTGCAAGTATAGACCATCCGCTGGTGTCAGTCTGTCTGAATCTCTTCGCTAAGTCACTAAAGTCTGTTTTTTCAAACTTGAAAGCAGGAAATGGTCTTTTCTCGATTTTATCCCTGTATTTTTGAGCATAAGCAAAAGCATTTTTGTTTGTCTTTGCAAGTCTGTCTACATTGTATTTTGCTAGTTTTCCGAAGTTTGGAGTGTATGTATTAAATTTATATGTTGTTTTAACACCGGAAGTATTAACGGCTATGCTTAAGTCGCTAACGAATGGCCCAGAGGCGGCGAACCTTTCTCCTAGACTACCCTCTGGAGCACCAACGACTTCAATATAACCACTCTCAAGCTCAGTCATTGCACCAGCACCAGTTGTGGCTGAAATACCTCCTATGATATTTAGTGCCACATACCCACCGTAGGTTTCTGGACGCATAGATTCATCGTGCTGAACTTCGGCTTTAGCATCAAAGGTTGAAGAATTAGAGAAGGTTATCCAAGGGCCATAGTTGTACCTAGTGCTTTGCTGGGGAATTCCACAAACCGATGGAACCAAGCAGTCCGGTGGAATAGACAGTTGCAACGCTGCGTTACCCGGTTTTATGTAGTTTTCAGGTGGTATGTCGAGATCAAAAAAGTATTTCGCTAGAACTGTTAATCCAAAATCTGGTGTTGTTATGTAGTCGAAATACCGAACCTGACCACCTGTCTTGTAAGAAACCCAGTGAGTAGTTCCGTCCCAATACATTTCTTTGTCAGGGGTTCCCTTTGAAGATACCAAGTAACCACTAAGCTCGGCTGAACCGTTGGCATAATCAGATCCTAGACTGCTAAAATCAGCCAGTGGGTCTCTAGGATAAGCAACCATACTTGTTTGCCTACCGTCTCCATCAAAGAACTTTAAGTCTCGGCACAACTTATTCTGCACAAATGCTGAATCAGAAGTTTCCCAAGCTTTTAAAATCTTAAAATCTCCAGGAGGATTGTAGTTCATTTGGTTATAGTTACTAGATTCTGAAACCATAGGAACCAAGAACTGTTGACAGTAGTAGGTGTTTGCAACAACCGCAACAGAGGAAAATATCTTGTCCGCAAACTCATTTGCACTCTTAACATACTGCTTTCTTTGCATGGCTGTGTTTGTCTGAACCATATCAAAAGAGTTTCCAGAACCCTCTGATATGAAGTTTAGCACATCTTTGGTAGAACCAAAAGATCCAGTCCAAGGACATGAGAACAAGTTGTTGTATCCATTGGGTTCTACTCCCGCCATTGTTTCAAAGGTTTTGAAGGTTTCCCAGCTTTGTTTACCTCCTAATGCCATACGAATCTCAAAAAGAGTCGCGATGTAAGTTGCATTATTAAAATCATTTCCAAGATTGATGTATATGGGTTTATTTGGCCCGCTTTGCACATCGTATGTTAAACCTTGAGTGTTGTAAGGATGGGGATTTCCTATCTCTGACCTAGCACCCCAAATAGGTTCACAGGTGCCAATCGGGGCTAATTGATATCTAGTTCTATTTCCTCCAAATATCATTCTTTGATTGACAGCATCTCCAAACTCTTGACCAACACTGTAAGAAACAACCCTTCCACTATCCTTTTCTGCATCTATGTACTCCCTAATAGCACGAGGGTTCGGAGGGACACCCTTGTCCACCACTCTAACATTAATAAGAGCATTTGGAATAAGACCTCCTCCATTAGCATAATTTGAAACAGCAAAGTTGGAAGTATTATGCCTTATCTCATAATAGTAGTCCAGTTGTAAAACATCAGCAATATCCTGAATCAAACCGTTTACGCTCTTGGATGGGCCTTTTACTCTGTAAGCATCGTTATAAGAACTCCAGACTTGAGTAACCTTGTTTAAAACTTCATCAACATTTAAGTCGTATTCGGTTTGCTTGTATACTATTGGCCCACCTAAATAACTAGGGGAGTTGCCTTTAGCTAGGTAATTTAATGCGTACAACAGTTTATCAACTTCCACTCCTGAGCTATTGAAGTTTGAAGCTCCAAAAAACCCGTCGAATGGCGTTTCGTAGTAACCGAAAAGGTTGTAAATATTGTTCAACCCAAAGGTTCCATACCCAACAAATTCTCCGCTAACATTTGTACTGAAGTATCCACCTTGACTATCTCTTATAAACCTATCTGTGGCACTGTTAAAATCCTCAATAATACACTGAACGCCGTCCATTAATTTTGCAGGAGATTCTAATATGATGTCGTAGGTTCTTCCGGACACGCTTTCTGAATAAGTCCAACGCTGAAAAATACCCCCAAAATAAAAGTTACCATACTTAAAGTAGCAAGCACTTCCAACTTTCGGAGAATTTACACTATTACCAGTAAAAGGATCTCCGTTTGAATCCTTTGGTATTATTTTATCATTTTCTGGATCTTCTACAAGTTTAAGTTGCATACTTCCGCCCTGCCCCCCCCATCCTATACTGGTGGATAGGTTAGACACGTAAGCGTTAAACATTGTAAGTGGTGGATATGTTTCTGGCATTTTAAATATAGACCCATTCTTGCGTTAAGTTATATTGTCCGTTCTTTGGATTCCAAGCTTCTGTTTTTGTTCTTCGTAAAGCCCCTGTGGGCGGAGATACGTAATTTGACATAGCGTTGCTGCCATTTGGTTTACTACCTCTGCTAGCCCTACCCATTTGCAGAGTTAGGTTCGCATTTATTGTTTTTTCGTTTGTTGTGCCAAATGTCTGCAACACAGGGCCGTCCGATTTAGCCAAAACAGGTATAATTGCAACAATTTCGTTATTCCCGTCTTCGTTAGAATATGTAATATTTATTGATTCGGCAATAGCACCAGTAAATGTAATCGAGTTATTGTCATATGTTGCATTGTATGATACAGTACCATCTGTTTGATTGTCTGTTCTAGACACGGAAGTTGGAGTCGCTCTTAGGCTGGAGTAACCTGCGGCTTTGAACGCAGCAGCAGCCGCCGTGTTTATAGTACTTTTGAGCGTGGCAAATAAAGATACCGCGTTTTGATAGGCCGTTGTGGTAGGGGATGCTATATCTGGATCACCCTCCCCATAACCTTGAACAGTTACACTGGCGTTACAAATGTCAAATTCGGCCTTTTCATCCGCTGTTATATCAAACGATATAGAGCTTGTGGCTTTATATTTTCCAACAACCCACGTATCGGTAACAGAACAGCTTCCTTCTGATATATCTTGGGTTCTTTCTCTTACATGATTGAATGCGGTATAGGTACTAGGTATTCCCAAGGCTATAACTTTGCCCGCGTAATCTTTGTTCTCAGTAGCACTTAGGGGGTCATCAACTAGCAGTGATTCTGACATCGTTTTCGCTGCGGCATAAGACATGGTAGTCGATGCAGTAGATGAAGCTACTACGGTTAAACTTCTGGTTATAGTCCACGTTCTAAAGTAGTTAGCCGCCACGTTTGCCGCCGTATCCACTCCAAACTCTGTATTTTGGCTAACCTGCCAGCTATCCGTAATACTTTTAACAGAGATGGTCGATGCACTAGCGAACGAATCACCAGTCAATCGGCTACACTCAAATGTGTAGGTGTACTCAGCATACTGAACTCCCGCACTATCTTCTGTTTGCTCGGGAGTGCTTACGCTTATTAATTTGGCAATATTAAAAGTTATCTTTTCACCACTACCTCCGTAGGGCGATATATCTAACTTTCCATAACAGAGGTCTGGTATCAACATGCCATCTCTAACAATTTTCATAACACTTATCTGCCTCTGACCTTTTACAAGCATTGAAGAAGATCCAGATATAAGGGCAGTACCACTGATGGAAACATTGTAGGTTTGACCAACTAACTGATTGTCAACTAATACATTTTGCTTGTCTATATTGTACCTAGGGAAAGGCCCGATTACACCCTTTTGACTTCCGGTTAAAGCCACTTGACCACCGATAACGACTTCCGTACTTCCGGTGCCTGAGAATATGATTGCCATTTTTTACTCCAAATATCCACTTGTATAAATTGTTAACGGTTCTACTTCTTTGGTTTTTACAGTAAATGTTGCTGTGTTAGAGATTCCATTAATTCCATCAATAACAAAAGCTAAATCACCAATCCCAGACTGACTTTGCATGTGAAACGAAATGTTATTACTGTAATTAAAATCTTTATCTATAACCAATGTTGCAGAGCTGGAGTCAGAAACTCTGTTCTGAATGTTTAGCCCAACAGTTTTAAATAAAGATCCTGCGGCAGACGTGACTCCTCCTTCTAAAGCTACTGTAATCGACCTATCGGACGAAGCAAAATATCCACCCGATGGCAATTGCGGAAAAACAAATGTCTGACCGAGATTAGTGTAACCTATGGCTGGGGCCTGCATCTGCAATGTTGTAGTAGATGAAAGGCTTTCGTTTGGGGTCGCAGATATTGCCAAGTTCATATACCCCTGATAACCAGAAGCAGAAGGAACTGAACCAATAGATCCACTGGTATAAAAAGAAGCCTCTCCACTACCGTACCTAGTAACACCTATTACTAAAGGGATTGACCCAGCGGATGGCCCAGCTATTGACAATGGTATATTATCAGGAGATCCACTTGGCCCCTGAAGATTAAGGTTAATAAACCTTGCTTTGTCTGGTGCTCCCCTTATCGAGAAAAAAGATCTCGAATTCAATTGTTGCTGTTGAAATCCCATCAATTACCCTCCCGATTTGAAATCTTTATCAAGTCTATTGTCCAATTGCTCAGTTATAATCTCCGAAAGTCTAGGAACAATAGCGTCCGCGATAGCAGTTTTCAACTGATCTGCGTTGTCAATCCTAAACGCAAGAGATAAATCCCCTGTAAAGTTGTGGTTGATAACCATTCCTTGAGAGAATGTGCTGGCTAGATTATTTACAGCACCAGTCATTGCACTCATTGCCTGTATAATATTATCTAGGTTAGAAGCAAACATTGCATTAAAATTTTCTAAAACTTGACTAATTCCCGAGGGATCAATCGCCAAACCTCCACCGCCATTGATTGATCCGCCACCCTGTCTGTATTGAACATTTCCCGTCCCTATTAACCCACCCCTTTTAAAACCAGGCATACTTCCGTTGTTGATCGACCTCATGAATCCATTTCCGTACCTCTGAACAGCGGACTTTCTCATAACGAATTCGCCCGGAGTTAGCATTGCTGGGACAGTATCAGTTCCCTGTGGTTGGAATATACTTCCACCTTCTTCTCGGTAAACAGCACCACCAGACCAAAACTTACGACCACCACCAGAGTATTTAGTTTTTCGTGCTATTTCTTTAACTTCTTTTAGCTCTTTGCTATCTTCCTTGCTTGCGTGTGGGTTCTGATCAATTTCATCTGCTGTCCACCTCGCACTGTCTATCTTTCCCTGTTCGCTGCCTGCTAACCTCCGGGCGTTTGCTTTCTCAGCAGCGTCTTGATCTTGAGCTGCGGAAATACCTGCTGGGTTAGGCACCATGATCTTTGACCCATCATTATCGAATTGTGGATTACCCTTTGAGTCAATTCTTTGCACCATTCCTTCGCTGTTGATATTGGCTGTTGTTGCGTCGTTTGATGCTTTAGTGGCCTCTGTCTCCTGTTTCGCGGCATCGGCAACGGTTGTCCCACCTGTGATAACATCATTACGTGCGGCGGTTTGTTCTTCTTTAAG
>TARA_R110002167_G_scaffold98818_3_pt1 | contig 18628 bp, 13 predicted proteins | sample TARA_R110002167 | Tara Oceans TARA_R110002167 (sample SAMEA4398238) | marine metagenome | biome: Polar Biome; feature: [MES] marine water layer (ENVO:01000295) within the mesopelagic zone...; material: water (ENVO:00002006), including particulate matter (ENVO:01000060) such as...... | reverse complement strand
CTGGGCATGGCACAGCTCACTTGGAGCCAGGCAATGGCCAAGCTGCGCCAGCACGATGAAGATTCGCGGGAGGGGTTCGTGTTGCCCTCAGACGAACCAGTAGATGACAAAGGGCCTTCCTTACATATCGGCCTTACCACCGACAAAAATACGCGAATCAACATGCCCGACATCCTCGGGCAGCGACACACAGCTATCGTGGGTCAGTCTGGTGTAGGTAAGACCACTCTTGGTGAATACATCCTATGGCAGCAAACAGCGCGGGGCCACGGCTGGCTCTTCATAGATGCCAAAATCGATAGAAACACACGGGATCATCTAGCGTATATGGCCAAGGTGACAGGCCGCGAGGATGAACTCTACATTATCGACGTATCAGACCCCGATAATGCCAACACTTATAACCCAGTTCTCCATGGCGATCCTGACGAGGTGGCGTCCAGGCTGATGAACCTCATTCCATCAGCTGAGAACAACCCTGGTGCGGATCACTACCGTCAATCCGCCAACCATGCACTAACGGTCATCATTGCCGCTCTGCAAGCCTCTGGGCAGTTATATCACTTCGGTGACCTGTCAATTCTGCTGCAGTCCGATCGAGCGCTTGAAAACCTGGAGCGGATGACGCCACAAGGCCCAGAAAAGCGTGCGCTATCTATTTTCCTCGACCAATTCCGTACCCGTACCAAGGAAGGGACAAAAATCGACCTCAACCGCATGAAGCAAACCCTGGGTGGGATGGCAGGTCGGATTGCACTGTTCGCTCAGGGCAAGTTCGGTAAGGTCTTCAACGTCTACGCCCCAGAAATCGTGCTTACCGAAATCATTCGCAAAGGTCACATGCTGTATGTCTCGCTCCCGACGATGGGAAAGGACACCGCAGCCCTCAATCTTGGGAAAATGATAGTTTCCGATATTCGCTCTGCAGTTGCCTACATCCAGGATCTACCTAAGGAAGAAAGGCCAGAGCATTTCATTGCACTCCTGGACGAGATGGGCGCTTATGTAATGGAAGGGGTAGGTCGTCTCTTCGAGCAGGCGCGATCGGCCAATATCGCACTGATCCCAGCCTTCCAGTCCTTCAGCCAGCTTAATCGAGTCTCGCCAGACTTTGCAGACATCGTGATCCAGAACACATGGAATAAAATATTCTTCAAGTTCGGCTCAAAAGACAGCCCTGAAGAGGCCGCTGAAATACTAGGTAAAACCAAGCGATTCCAACGTACCGTCTCAGTCTCGGCAAACCAGGGCGAGAGTGCGCAGTATCTTAGAACAACCCCACAATCCAGCATGTCCGATGGCGGTGGCATGGGTGAAAGCTGGCGCGAAGTCGAGGAATTCAGGGTAACACCGGATCAATTGCGGGCCATGGATATGGGTCAAGCGGTCATGATGATGGGCGCTCGCATTTATCATTTGAGAACGCCAATGATTAACTACCCCAAACACATACCTTCATTTAAGGTAATAAAACGCAAGATGAAGATGCCTGCCGACAAACAGGCGCTTAATTTCGAGGAACGGCTAAATGAGTTTCTTACAGCAGCTGTTTAGGGTGAAGCCATGATCACAGTATTATTTTGGGTAACAATCGCTATCTTCGCTATGTTGCTCTTAGGGATTCTTCCAGGAGTAAAAGAAGTATTCAGGCCGCTCATGGATATTATATCCAAGGGAACTGTCGAGGTATTGAAATTCGCAGGAGGGTACATTCTTTGGCTTGCGAAGACGATAATTCATGCCCATATCGACCTTGTTACACATTTGTGTCATAAGCGCTCGTACTTTGACCCGGCAGAAAAGATGAGGAAATAACCGCTTCCGGTTTTACTTTGAAATCGTCGTATAGTATAATTGGATACCATTAAGGTTATTGCGCCGATCACTCGGAGGTCGAAATGGCTAACAAGAATCGCAAAGCTCGCCGCCAACGTGCGATCGCAGCCCGCCAAAGCGCCGCCCAGAAACCCAAGGGTTCTTTCATAGTCAATGAGCTTCAACACTTGATCGGTGCAGAAGAAGAAGATGTTGTACGTGCCGCTAGTTGGAGAGCTAAACAGAACATATACGTATTTCTGGCGGTGCACTTGGTAATTATTCCAAGCCTTTTAATATTTTCCTATTTCACATGGGATAGTGCCCCAGGCAAAGTTCTTCCCTTTATTTGGGCAGGGTATGTTCTGGTTCTTATATTCCAGACAAGGGCAATGTTGAGGTTCAAGCGGATCATTAAAAACGCATAACGAACGGCCCCTTTCGCAAGGGGCCGTTTTCTTATGGGCGGGTGTCCATGAACTCTCGCGGATCTACATCTTCCCCTTGGTTAGGGGAAGGCTCTTCCGCTGATTCAGAATCTCGACGCACCTGCACTCGATTGATCGTGGCGGCTGTAGCATTCTGAGTTGAGCCACTATTGGCCTGAGAATCGATTTGCTCTTGAGTATACGCAATAGGAGAGCTGGCTGGCTCGAATTCTCCGTCTCCTCCATAAGTATAATATGAATGCCCTCCTTCACGCTCAACAGCATAAACTGCCTGGTTGTTCTCATAGTAGGTTGGAACGAAGGTGTCATCACCGATCTGTATATTTGATCGCTCACCTCCCGTAATGAGAGCATCAGCATTTTGTTGGTCAGCAGCATCGATCGCCCGACGATCAGCGACTGAAACGCCGCCTCCTGTATCGATCACATGATAAGCATCAGGCCTTTCAACTTCCGCTCGCGCATTCCCTTGGATGGCCTCTAGCCGTTCGCTGGAATCAACCGATAGAGGACTTACTCCATCTCGACTAACCGGGGTAGTGACTTCATTTGCCGTTGCTGCTCTACCGCCCACATCGGCTGTATTACCACCTACTGAGCCGCTAACAGCACCACCCTGTGCGGCAACGTGGGCACGATCGTCAGCCTGTATTTGCTCAACTTCCCCTCTTAAATCACTAGCATCACTACGCATAGCAGAAATAGTCTGAGGGCTGGCAGGAGTGGGGATCGAGCCACTGCGACTTGCGACATATTCTTCTCGTGCTTGCTGTTGAACCTGAACAGCTTGCTGATAATCATTTGAGGCTGCATAGAGCATAGAAGCGCGGTCTTCACCGACCCGCCCCTCAAGTACCTGCCGAGATTCGCTCTGAGATACCTTTTCCGAATATCGGCTACCGTCTTGACCTACAACTTGAACCGCACCATTTTCTGAGAAAGATAGCTTCCCAGCATCTGATTGGTTCAGGCTAATAGATTCTTCGGTCGTGTCTTGGCTAGTGTCTGAACCACGAACCCCGACTTCGCCCTGTACAGATGTCCTTGCATAAGCGCTAGCGCCAGCATTTAGCGAAAGACCAACCTCTGTTTTACCCCCAGCTTCGATTGAGGCCTTACCGGCTGCATGCGAAGTAACATCATTAATTTCCCTTTCCGATAATCCGGCCTGCTCCATAACCTGCCTAGTGGCAGACAACTCCGACATATATTGTTGCCCTTGCTGATCCTGAGACATCCTTGACCAGTCAACCGAGCCGTCAGTGACAAACCCTTGGTCTTGGGCATATTGGGTAGCCGATCTGAATGTGTCGGTCATCATACTCTGGGACTGTTCGCTAAAGGACTGTTTCGCCTCTTCTGTCCGCTGAGTGGCTTCGCTAAACGCTTGCGACTTGGAAAGGCTCTCCCGCATGTCTGCCGCTCTGAGGCCTACGTTCGTATCCTGCCCGCTCATATTAGTAACTTGAGACGCCCCAACACCGACATGGTGCGCTGAGACTTCTTCTCCAGAGCTATAGCGGTGAGATGTCTGGTGAGCATTCATGTTCGCGTTATTCATGCTTACTTGGCCAGCCGAAGCTGCACCCGTAGACATGTTGTTCGCTGCTGTCGCTGCTTGTTGGCTGCCAGACGCCCTGTCCAAGACAGATGTGAAGGCGTAACCACTGCCGGATACTAGCCCCCACATGATGGCGGGCACCAAGGTGGACATAAAGCCCGACGCCATCACCATCTTGTCCGACATCTCGCTTACTGCGCTCATATTGGCCATAGTCAGGCCATCAGCGAGGTAGCCAGATGTTTGTCCCTGGAAGTACAGCATCATGATGTAGTTCACGATCGCGAGGCCTGGCCACCATAAAATAAGCCAGATCATCACTTGGGCATACGAGGTGCCCATCTTCTTGCCCAATCCGGGCACCAGAATAGCTGCAAATACAATCGGCGCCAGCCCAATCACGAATGCTTGTAGGATCGCAAAGAAATAGCCCGCCATATCACGGAAGAGGATGGCAGTGCTGTACCACCCAGATTGCTGGGCTCGGCGAGCCTGTTCCATATTCAATGCAGAGATCAGCTCATTTGAGCCCGTGGCCATCGCTGCGTATTCATAGGTGCCTGAGTACATCTCTGCAATAGCGGCTTGTGTGGCAAGCCCAGTAGCGTCCTGAACAGCGCTCCCCCCAGAGGCCCAGCGAAACGAATCATCCAGAGCAGCTTGAGCCAACGCTGTTGATCCTGATGCCTGCTGAAGCCAGAACGGGGATGCTTCCCTCATTCCGTTCAATAGCGCCGGCGCAGCAGCCTGCAAACGGTTGTCGATACTCGCATAGGCTTCATCGCAAGCCTGCATACCACCATTGGGATCGGTTGATTCATAAACGACGGTATAAACAGCTTGGTTCAGGTTATTGCCCAATACCCCCCATGCATTTTGTGAGGTAATCAGCGTCACAGGAGAAATTTTGCCGCTAAAAATATTCGGCAAGGCGCAGTCATTCATAAAACTTTGAATGCTCGATCGAAGGTAGGGATCAGTCAGGCGGATCTTCTTCATGTCATTCAACATGCTGGCCGCCATACCAACGGGAGCCCCCTCTGAAATGCGCAGATTCTCAAAGTTTGGCGTCGTGAAGTTGGTTTCTATGCCGTTTGTGGCCCACATGCCGATCTCTGAGATGACAACCGCAGGAAGACCAATAGCAGCTGGTACGCCTTCAATCCTTTGAATGAATTGTGGGGCCCCAGCGCCATCCCACACCATGTCCTCTATGAGAATATCGATCTTCAATGAGAACAGCATATAAATAGTCAGGATCATGCCGCCAAAATACATGGCCACCTTTTGGAGGCTCCCACCGAGTATTCCCGTAAAGCACATCGCAAGAAAACCCGCTATAGCCAGGAACAGCGCTAAATTCCTGAACCCAGGGTTGGAGTCAGGGTCAGTTAGGCGCTTGATCGCTTCAAGAATCTGCGCCAGCGCATAACCGTTGCCATAGCCATAAAACGTCCAAGTATCGCCATCCGTAGGCGCCATTGTCTCTGCGATCGCGAGCCCAGGGACAGCAACCAGTGCAATGGCGATCATTAAAGGAATAAACCATTTCATCAATCAACCTCCCGAGCCATATCACGGGCGAAATCCATGCCGGATAGACCCATGGCGTGAAGGTTTCGCAAAGTGGCCCGGTTGATTTTGTCCACTTGGCTCATGATATTTTCCTGCGTCTCAGCCATAAGGTTAATTTGCTGAGCCTTCTGGGAAGTCATGACGACTAGCTCATTTTGGGCTTCCCGGAATTCGCGCAATATTTCACCTGGTACAGAGGATGTCATCGATGTCTTTGCCGTTGCCTGTACGGCATAGCGGATGTACTCGATGGAGATCATGTAGGAAAGAATGGTCGAGTTACCAACAACAAGATCGTAGGCTAGGTCCGGGTAGGTGGCTGCAACATTCACAGCCTGATACAGCGGGAATGGCGCTGCAGCGATGAGGGCCTTCTGAGATGCGGTCAGTGGGGTGCCACTTGCAACATTCTTAACAGCACCTTCCAGCTCCATGATCACTGTGGTTAAAAAGCCGTGGCCAAGTGATATATCCTCAACTTTTACCCTGTTCGGGTTCCAGCAGTCCCTCAAATCACTGTTGTTACAAGTATATATCTCTGTGGCCTGGCCTGAACCGCCTGACCATACTTTGTCCTCGCAAAAACCGTTCACGAAGTCAGCGAATTCAATGACTGTCGGGGAGGCTTCCTCACTTCCACACAGGAAGATGTCCAACATCGCATCGGCAGTTTCGATGGTAGGAGCAAAGGTATTCGAGTCGCCGCTACCCCCTCTGTTGCGAACCTCCGTCCCAATCCAGCTCATTAGCAGCTCGGCGAATATCTTGTTCTCTGACCCCATGTTGTTGCTGCCGTCTCGCCCAGGGGCAATACCTGCTTCTTGAAGGCCTAGCCATGTGCGATTGCCATCAAGCTCTAAGGCCAGTGCGCGGTCCCCGGGATTGTTACTCAGGTGGTCACGAACTTCGCGACCCGAATCTGATTTGCTATCGCACGTGTCATGCTGGGCAGCCAGCCAATCACTTTCCACACCTTCAAACATCCCGACTGAACTACACCAGAGATTGCCTAATTCCCCCGTGTAATCTGGGAACCCCTCAACAAGTGCGGTAGCAGCTTCACAGCTGTCCTGTGATAGTTTTGCAGCCTCTTGAGCCATGCGTTGGGCAAACTCAAGCACATCCCCACAAATAGGGCATAGCTGCTTGAGCGCGAGCTGGAAGGAGAGGGCAACGACCCCTTGAGCAATCTGCTCCAGCATCTGCTGGATCTGCTCACTGTCGATATAGGAGAAGCCACCAAAATGCGCATCGATGCCATTGCAGCCTACGTCTAGCCGCGGTGGGTCGATGTTGACCAGCGAGTAGCGGTTCTGGGAAAACCGCATGGTCAATCCCCCAGCCGTGTATCCGTGCCGTGTTCGGGTCTCAAACGACGACGAACTGCTCGAGCTGCTGAAACCGCCCCCTGCACTGGATAGCCGGTCAAACGCATTTTCGAGTGCGTTGGCTTGAGCTTGGCCTGTAGTGGCCGTTATCGACATTCCGCTTATTACGGCCGTCGCAATCATGGTTACCAATTTATTTCGGGAGAACATTACTCAACTCCTTGGGGAATGCCGGCGCCGAGGCCACCGGATGACCGTTCCAGCATGTCGGGGACACTGAAATCAACGGGAGGGCTCCTACCATCACCGACCGCCTCGAGGCCCTTTTCTGCAGCTCGCTGGATAGCACCGAAGAAGACCTCAATCCTCGAGGTAATTCGCTGCGCTGCTTCCACACCACTAGAAACTCGGAACCAAAGATCATCCTGGGGGAGGTAGAGCCAGAGATCCGGCACCGCTTCTACGGCTAGGTGACCAGCAGCTTCCACTGAGCGGCCAGAGGTATCGCAGCTGTTTGAGAACTCTGGCATGCACCCCCCATCAAGAGGCGCGTTGTAAATGGTCAGCTCAGTTCGCCTGGCGAGCTGCTTCATAACTGGTTGCATGTCATGACAGAACTGGCAGCTTGTCCGGGTAAACCAGACGAGAAAGCCTCCCTGGTTGTTGATCTCTTCCATTACCGCGTTGCGCTTGCCATCCCGTGCTCGTGACGCTGCCCGAAGCCCAAAGGACGAGACGGGGCTATGTACGAGGGGGTTAAGGTCTTGGTTTTGGATCTGATTCCACTCCCACATCCTCGACATTGTGATTGCCTGGTTGACGGTCCATCGCATGTATCGCTGGAAGGCCTCAACCGTTTCTGGATTGTTTGGATTCATCACAGATTGGTTCAGCAGCATGTCGCGCTGCTTGGCCTGAAACTCAAAACTCCCCTCAGGGTCGACAAAACCGCACGAGGGCTCCCACTGATCTGGGTCGGTACAGACCAGCTCCTCTTCAGGCGTCTTGATCATCGGCATCTCGACAGGGGGCTCTTCAGGTTCTTCCTCTTCCTCATCATCATCTAGGTGCCCCCAGAACCAACCACACTCGCGAGGATTATTGCTATCAAGGCAGGCTTGCCCACGATCCTCACTGGGCTGGGCTATGGCGGTCGAATTCAGCGTTATTAACAGCGCCAGCATGAGCAGCAGCGTTGTCGCCAGCAGTGGGCGGGCGGTCAGGTGTTTCATAGCACAAGGCTCCGTATCAAAATCGCGGCGATGACCCAGGCCAACAACACGGGCCAAAATTCCGAGGTGCCGCCATCCCACAGTTTCATGGAATGGCGTTTGGCGGGGTGCCACAAAGGCACTCCCGAGGGTGTGCCTGCATCCCCAATTACGTGAGAGAGCCCACCAACCGAGAAGCCTAAGAGGAGGGCGGCTAGCAAAGGCGTATCAGGAAGCCAAGCGGCCGATACCCCTACGAGCCCCAGCCAAGGGAGCAGCCAGTGCGTCACGGTTCTATGGGGGATGAGCGTGGCGGGTCCAATGCGAATTTCCAGCCAGTCCGGTGCCGTTGATCCAGGCAGCGCCATCGTCGCTACTGCCAGGCCAGGCATCACGCCATAGAAAGTGGTAATAATCGCTCCAGCCGATGCGCCAAACGCCAGGCCGAATAGTCGATGAGCGTTCCCGGTCAAGGGGCCTCCATTAACCTGTTTGATGCACGCGAAAAAGCCCCAATTCCTCAAAGGAAAGGGGCTATGGAACTTCAAGCATGTTGGGGTTGCTGTCGCTGGATAATTCGGCGTCGCTGTGCGATCGCTCCCTTGAACCGAGCTGACAGGTGTGCGTCCAGTTGAGCGCTTAGGACCCAGCGTTCTGCTGAATTCAGGCGCTCAACATCCGACTTTTCAATCTCCGCTAGAAGCGCCTCGGGCGATGCTAGGCAGTGACCGTTTGATTCTCGCTGCTTCGATGACTCATGTTCTCCATGGGGAAGAAGCGCTGAGGTTTGCACAGCAGCGTTGTAGGCTGCATTTCCATCATCGTCAGGGCCTTTAGCAAGCCCGAGAAGAGCCATCACCCCCTCTCTACGAGCATACGTCTGGGCTGAGGCTACTCCATGGCAATCTGAGGTCTCCACCGGCATCTCACAGTACGAGCCAATATATTCCCCTGATGGGCCATGAATGAGCATGGTTTCCATCACCACGGCTCCTACCGATCCGGGTATAGGAGCCTGAATAAGCGCAATCTCATATTTATTCAAGACTCCGCGAATACTGCCGATTACCTGTGGCAGGCTTGCATAACGGCTTTCGTACATCGGATTAGTAGAATCCGTTGCGATCAGACCACCTAGCTCAGCCTGGACCGAAGCCAAGGCTTTGCCGATACTGGCGATTGAGTCACTTCGATTCATAATGCCACCTCCTCTCATCCCCCTGGTGTCGGGGTCTCATGAGAGGTAGGGGAGTCACTGACAGACAAAACCGGAGGTGCTATTGAGAAAACTACAGGTGTGGTAACGCCCCTGAGGTGACACGATACAGAAGGGGATATAAACAAACGTTTAATGGAATCGATGTAGGGAGAACTGATGCTTCAAGTAAGGGAGCGGGAATCAACCCCTAGGCCCCATACAACCTTGGTCTCGCCGATAACAACATCTATAAAAAGTAAGACTGGTTTTGGAATGACAGGTCCAGCTATTAAAGCGGACCCTGTGCTAAGAGCCTTGAGCACCGAAGCACCGCCTGGTGGCATGCTATCCACTCTAAAAAGCGCAAACTCAACAGGCATGCGCATGAAGAGGGGGAGGCGGCAAGAACTAAGCGCACTCCTCTAACATGTCCTAAAAATTCAGCAAATAGATGTAATGCATCCCGGCATCCCTTCATCCCGAGTCCTTAAATGCTGAAAAATAAAAAACCCTCCTAACAACGGATGTTAGGAGGGTTTGAAGGACTAAGCAGCTTTGCTCTTGAGGGGGAACCCCGTGAGCCCACTACTGGTGTACACATCAGCCCAGTCTACGCTCATATCAGCTGAGCTGGGTGCATCAGGGATCATGATAGACACTTCAATCCCTTTCTCTATAAGCCGAGCCTGGAGCGCTTCCGCTGCGTCCTGACCAGCTTTGCGTCCTTTCCTGTCGGGCAGGTCACGATCAGCCCAAATAACGACTTCCGTGACACCCTCAGGCGGCTCGAACGACCTCATTAGGGAAGCTGACAGTACCGGCCAGACAGGCATTCCCGTAGCAGCCCGAATAGCTAGCGAGGTCTCAATACCCTCAGCCACACCGATAACGCCGGCTGTAGCTGTGCCTAGGCGAATAGCGCCACCATGGACATCACCATCCTTCACCACAGGGAACAGCTTTTTAGCCTTGCTCACAGGCGCCTTCTCTACCACACCATTTTCTGTGCGGCTGAGATACGTCCTATGCATCGTGACAGGCTTTCCAGCCGCATCCCTGACAATGGTGATCAGTGCAGGGTAGTAGCTAACCACTTTGCCTTTCTCGATGTAGGCCATCCTAGGGTGGAGGCGTGCCTCCGTCTCGAGAACGCTAAGCATCGGCTTTACAGGCAACCCGCGGAACTGCAAGTAGCTCGCCAGCATGAAGCGACCTTCGCCCCTTCCCAGGGGGAGAGCTTCTTCCCAGCGCTTGCGCAGCGTTGGCCGTATGTCCTGCTTTTCCTCGACCTTCCGTGGCGGTGGCCGTGATACTGTAGGCGCCAGCGGCTCAACGGATTGTTCACCGAGAGCCCCCATGACCTGCTCCAGTATTCCGGGAAGAGCCCAGCCTTTCAGCTCTTTCAACAGGCTAAAACCGTCCCAGTTACCGCAAGTGCAAATGGCCGTGCCACGTTGCTTGAAGCCGCGATCGAGGCGGAAGTCTTCCTTACCACCATGTATAGGGCAATCGATGTGATGTCCCGGGTGAGCAAGTGCATGCTCCAGCTCGGGGCACAGTGCCTGAAAGACCGTATCCCACTGTCCTTCCGCGACACGCTTCACATCAGCAATTTCGTACTTGTTGCTATTCCTCATGATCTGCTCCTCTCTCATTTCCGGTCACCCGGATCTCACAAGTAGATAGGGCGACCAGTGACGGCTATGGAGAGGTAGGGGGGACACTGCCACCAAATGAAAATGGGGTATTCAGATTAACTGGTTGAAGAGGCCCTTGAACTCCTCCGGCCACTTACCCTCAGAAGGTCGATAGATCGACGCCGTAGTTCTTGTCGGGTTTGGGGGCCTTGCTGTAGGTCATGTGGCCTTGCCCAAGAAAGATGATTCCTCAGTCTGCGGCGACTTCCTCTTGTGCTTAGCGGTAGTCAGCATCTCCTTATGCCAGTTACTGACGGCACTAATGAGATTCTTCCAGGCTTCCATCTGGCCCTTCGGGATGTCGTCAATCCCGCGAGCCAGGCTATCTCGGCATCATGTCGGTTGGCGGATTCCAAGGTGTGTTAGACCGCTCCTTGTGCTCGTAGGCTGCCAGAAGCTGGGGAATGCCCCTGTCCAATTTTCCATGAGGGGTGCTTAAAATTGAGATAGGAATATTGGTTTCGCCTTTGACGGGGCGCTGACGGTAAATTGATTATTGAGTCAGTGCGCGAAGTGCGTCCTGCTAGATTAAGAAGCTATCGACTAACGTTTCATCTGCATCTGGTATTCAAAGTGACTTGATGGAAATACTGTTTCGCTTGCTTCGAAAATTTCACCATCCAAGTCGATAAACTGGCGCCTCAAGCGTAGAGCGGCCTCTCCGGCCTTAGCGCCCAAAACTTCTGCGATGTCCTCGGGTAGCAATACCGCGGCGATACGTTGATGGACCTCTACCGTCTGTTGTCCATACTTTTTTTCCAAGAGGCCGATCACGGATCCGCTAATGGAATGCAACTCTTCGCGAAGCCCTGAATAGGCGTCGTGCAACCAGACATCCAAGGTGCAGAGCGGTGACTGAACTCCGCTCTCTCCTGGGGAGGCGTATCGCACCCCTTTTATATGCAAAAGATTCTGACCAAGATCGAAACCCGTTCTCCCAGCAATATTCTCATCGGCCACCACGTCAGAAACGGCATTGATGACTACGCAGACCTGCTCGGCGTGTTCAAGGAGTTCATCAATTGTTGACCAAGCGCTGCGGAATACAGAGGGGCGGGCATTCAGCACAACACTGCCTCGGCCTTGCCGCCGCTCTATCAAGCCCTTTTCCGCCAGTGATTTCAACGCCGCCCTAGCGGTGAAACGGCTGATGCCGTAGGTCTCGCATAAAGCTGCCTCTGTTGGTAGCAAAGTGCCGGAAGCAAAATCGCCCGCTGCTATCTGACGCTCCAGATGTACCGCCACTTCAGCGTATCGTGTCTTACGTGAGTTCAAGGCTTCCTCCTTGTATCGATAACTGCCCCCTGCCTGTTCAGTGCCCCGAGTGGTGGCTAACCGGCTTACCACCAACTGATAGCCGACGACTCACCACTTATGAAGTATGCATGAAATTTACCCGACCCACCACATTTGTCTGGACAAATACAAAGCCCTCCGCTAGATTGCATCCAAGACGTGTTGTCCGGACAAATATGGAGATGCATGTCGAATCCAAGAATCAGCGAACGCCACAATGACAATAGGAGTCGCCAAATGCGCCGCTCAGCACATTTCATCACCACTATCCTCACTGCAGGCACCCTCACCGCGTCCGGGTTAACCCTGGCTCAGGACCGTGCAGATTGGCCCGACAGCCTAAGTGTCGGGACCGCCTCTCAGGGTGGGACCTACTTCATCTACGGCAGCGGAGTCGCGAAACTGATCCAAGAAGAGCTCTCCCTCCCTGCCAGCACAGAAGTGACCGGAGGCCCAATTCAGAATCTTGCACTTGTCGATGCCGGGCGACTTGATCTCGGACTCACCAGTACGGGGCCTGCCCAGCAGAGCCTCGATGGCAAGAACCCGCTGATGCCGGGCTCCAATCTAGACAATCTGCGTGCGCTCTTCCCAATGTATCAGTCCGCGTTTCAGATCGCGGTGCTCCAAGACTCAGATATAGAAAGTCTGCAAGACCTGGATGGCGAGACCATGGGGGTAGGCCCGAAATCGGGAACGACCGCTACCTATCTGCCTCAGATCCTGGCCGAGATTGGTATCAACATCGATCCCCGCTTTGGTGGAGCTGGTGATCAAGCCGGGCAACTGCAGGATGGCATCATCTCGTCGCTTGGTTTGGCGGCAGGCGTGCCGGTCGCCGCCTTTACCCAGATCGAGGCGCAGAACGACATCACTCCACTTGGGTTCAGCGATGAAGAGGTAGATCAACTTACCACCACTTTCCCCGCCCTCTCGCCGATGGTAATTGATGAAGGGGTCTACGCCAGCCAGCAGGAAGACATTAAGACGGTCTCAATGTGGAACTTCGTCGTTGCCAATAAAAATATGCCTGACGAACTTGCCTACGAAATCACGCGGACGGTGCTCGAACGAAACGATTCCATGATAGAAACCCATCGTGCCGCCGTGGAGAGTCTCGCCGAGAATATGGTGCATAACGCCATCCTGCCCGTTCATCCCGGCGCTCAACGGTACTATCAAGAGATGGGTATCGATCTCCCAACGATTGGCTCAGAAGAATAACGGAGGGGCGACACATGAACATGACACCATCGTCTTCAGCGACGCCAGGTTCAGATGAGCGCCCCCCCACGGGGGCGCCTCTGGAGACTGCCGACCAGCAAATGAAGGGGCCCCTGCTACTGGTGGCGGTCACTGCCATCTACGTGTTCGTGCAAGTTCTCGCGCTCAATGTATACCCTCTGGATGCATGGACACAGCGCATTATGCATATGGCCGGAGGGTTGGCGCTTGGCGCCATCATTTACTCTGCAACGGAACGTCATCATGGTCCTCTCCAAGGGGGCGCGCGGGCCATCGGTATACTGACTCTGTTCTTGGCACTAGCCACTGGTATTGCCTTCGCCTTAGCCGACAAAGCAGCACTTGATGTAGCTGGCATGAACCCTTTTTCTTGGACACTCGCGCTGGCGATCCTCATCACTATTCCTGCGACCTGGGTATCCGGTGGTCATGGCTTACAACGCCTGCCTGACTTTTCGTTAGGTATTCTGAGCCTGATCACTGGGTGGTACCTAGTCTCATACCTGGGCATGCTACAGTTTCGCGCTGGGGCGTTTCCAACTACAACCGATGCCGTGGTGGCTGCCTCGGTGATTGCCATCCTGCTAGAGATCACTCGTCGTACGACCGGGATGGCAATGGTCATCATTGCTTCTGTATTTATCCTCTATGCCTTCGTTGGCCCCTGGATGCCCGGTATCCTGCAACATGAAGGCTACGATTTGGCTCGGCTCATTACCTACTTAATGACCGATAATGGCGTTCTAGGCCCGACCCTAGGCGTATCCGCTACCTACCTGATCCTCTTTATTGTCTTTGCCGCCTTTCTCCAAGCATCAGGTGCGGGTGACTACTTCGTCCGGCTTGCTTTCGCGGTGGCTGGCCAAAAGCGGGGGGGGCCGGCCAAGGTAGCCGTGTTGGCATCTGGCTTGATGGGCACTATCAATGGGTCATCGGCAGGTAATGTCGTCTCAACAGGCGCCTTCACCATCCCGCTGATGAAGAAAGTGGGCTATAAGCCGACCGTGGCGGGTGCCATCGAGGCCGCTGCTTCGTCCGGCGGGCAAATCCTTCCCCCAATTATGGGCGCCGGCGCCTTTATTATGGCGGACATTACAGGGATTCCCTATACGGAAATCGTCCTGGCTGCCACCATTCCCGGCATTCTGTACTTCCTATCAGTTTACTTCATGGTCGACCTGGAAGCGGCCAAGACGGCCATGCGGGGCGTGCCAAGCGACCAGCTACCCGATCGTGCGAAGCTGCTCAAGCAGGTGTATCTCTTCGCTCCTATACTTATTCTGATCATCTGCCTGATTAGCGGTTATTCTGTGATACGTGCCGGAACACTGTCAGGAATCTCCGTCATCGCGGTGAGCTGGCTGGGTGGCACCCCCATGGGGCCAAAACGCATCTTTCATGCCCTTGCTCTTGCCGGTCACATGGCTATACCGCTGATCGCAGTGTGCGCTACTGCAGGGATCGTTGTCGGGGTTATCAGCATTACGGGCGTGGGGCTGAGGTTCTCCTCCATCCTTCTCAGTTTTGCCGATACCAGCCTGTTGCTAGCGCTGCTGTTCGCTATGTTCGTTTCTATCATTCTCGGCATGGGCATGCCGACCACGGCAGCCTACGCGGTGGCGGCGGCGGTAATAGCACCGGGCCTAGTCCAAATGGGGCTTGACCTCCTGGTCGCTCACTTTTTCGTATTCTTCTTCGCAGTTATGTCGGCCATTACACCTCCGGTAGCACTGGCTGCTTACGCAGGGGCCGCGATCTCGGGGGCCAATTCCATGGCAACCGGCGTTCAGGCATTCAAGATCGGCATCTCCGCCTTTCTGATCCCGTTCATTTTCTGCTTCAATCCTGCGTTGCTGATGCAGGGTTCTATTCCAGAAATTGGCATGGCTGCTCTCACGGCCACTATCGGAATCTATTTTCTCAGCGCTGCGACTCAAGGCTGGCTCGTCACTCGTTTGACAATACTATCCAGGGTTCTCGTTTTCGCCACCTCCATTTTGTTGATCATGGGTGGCTGGGAAACGGACCTGGCTGGCATTGTACTAGCGTTGGCCATCGTCCTTTGGAAAAGGCAAGGAAGTCAGATCAAGACAATCAATTTCGAGACTAAAAAATGACTGCATCAATCCTCGATTCAAAAATCTTTTCCCCCTTGTTCCACTCCCAAGAAATGCGGGAAAAATTTGACGACAATGCCAGGGTGGCTGGCTACCTCAAGACAGAGGCCGCTCTCGCACGAGCACAGGGCAGAGTTAAGATGATTCCGGCTGAGGCGGCCACAATAATTTCCCAGGCCGCCAGTGAAATCCGCATCGATATGGAACAGCTTTGCGCCGACACCGGCACCGTTGGCTACCCGATTCTAGGTTTGGTTCGCCAGTTGTCGAAAGCCTCCGGCGATCAAGCCGGTGGCTATGTGCATTGGGGTGCGACAACCCAAGACATTATGGATACCGGCAGCGTGTTGCAGGTTCGTGATGGGCTGGATATCATCGAACGAGATCTCGAGCGGGTATTGAAGGCGTTGGAATCGCTGGCGGATAAACATCGTGATACGGTCATGGCCGGGCGGACTCATCTTCAGCATGCCTTGCCCATCACCTTTGGTTACAAGGCCGCGGTCTGGTTGGACTCGTTGAGACGGGCCAGCCAACGATTGAAAGATATTCGTCCCCGCGTGCTGAAAGTACAGCTTGGAGGTGCCGCAGGTACTCTGGCTTCGATGGGGGCTGGTGCCGAAGCAGTCACAGCCCTGGTTGCCGAAGAGCTGGGGCTTGAGACGCCCCTGATTCCCTGGCACTCTACCAGAGATACGTTCGCTGAGACCGTTTGCACGCTGGCCTTGCTCACCGGCAGCTTATCCAAGCTTGCCTTCGATATCATGATTATGGCGATGACTGAGATTGACGAAGTTGCCGAACCCTTCATCAAGGATCGCGGTGCTTCTTCGACTATGCCCCAGAAGCGCAACCCTATCTCCTGTGAGGTCATCCGTGGCTGCCATCAAGGCGTAAGTGAAGCAGCTCATATGCTGCTTGGCGCTCAAGAAGCCGATTTTGAGCGAGCCACGGGGCCTTGGCACGCTGAATGGATGGCCCTCCCCAACGGCTTCGTTCTAGCTCACTGTGCCGTATCGCAAGCCGCGTTTCTATTGGAAGGGCTCGTTGTCAAACCGGAGAAGATGCGCGCTAACCTCGAAATGACAAAAGGCCTAATAGTGGCGGAAGCCGCTATGATGGCACTTGCGCCTCACCTGGGACGTCAGGCTTCACATGATGTGGTCTACGAAGCATGCCGACGCTCGGAAAACGAGGGTGCGACCTTAGTGGAGGTGCTGGCCAATAATGAGCTCGTGAGCCGTCACCTTTCTAGGATCCAACTTGAGCAAGCTCTTGCCCCAGAAAACTACCTTGGCTTGGCTCAACACTTTGTCGGAAAAGTACTTGCTTAAATAATAGCGATTAGCTTTGGTGTGTTATGACTGCGTATGGTATCCATCATGATGCCATGCGCATCATCTGTTTAGCTTTCTATTACGTAACCGCTCATTCCAAGGCGCCTACGATACCACCTACGATATGCATGCCGTAATGGATGGATCAGCACCACCGAGACTACTCCTCTGCAGACGGCCCTAAGATTGTATGACGAGCGCCTTATGATTGCTCTTGAAAACTACATCCCAGTGCTATCAATCGAATGATCCGGAGAGCATGAGGATAGATGCCACATCATGTTGAGGAGCTATCAACCAGTTCCTCGGATACCCAATAAATATAGCCGGGGCCATCGTCCCGCCCCCGGAATCGCTTCTGGTTTATTACATGCGTGATTCTAGGGTAATCACTTATGCAATAGGCAGCCAGTAGGTCACACCGCCCATGGTAACCCGTACCCCATCGCTTGAACGCTCTATTACCTGCTTACGAAGTGCTGTTTTGGGTACTTTCTTGTCATGAAAGTACTCCATGGCAGTGACAATCCATCGCTCCCTCCAAGCCTCCCCTTTGCATGCTTATGCCACTCAAGATCGTTCAATGCATCGCTCAACGAACGGCAGCGCCACTGCGCAGCTAAAATCCAATTCCCACTATTAGCGGTATGCGGACATCCCACCCTGTCATTGCGCCGGCAGCCGCAGTACCGACAGAACCCGCTGTTATCTTCATCGACGCCACACATAGAAAAACCTGTCCTCGCCCCTGATTGAGAGCCAGGACATCCCGACGCTATGGACGGGCCCCAAAGGAGGCACTGCTAGACTGCTAGCGGGTACGAGCGGCCCCAATATGATTGAGGGAGATGCGGCCAGGGGAATTGTTTAAGGCATCCAGCCATCCTAATGGAACGCATGAGCTGTTTCATGTCGAGGAAGGAGAGTTAAGGATAAAAGTCGGTCAAACCGTCCTGGTCGTTCCTGAGGGTGCCACCGCTGTAGCTAGGACGGACGCACCACATCAGTACGCGAATGATGGCGAATCCAGGCTTGTCTTCATGATGATTTTTGTAGAACTGCACCAATAGGGAAAGCTAGTTAAAAGTTTCATTATCTCTTTCTAAAAGACATAGGTTCCAGGAGTTCAATTACCTAGAGCCAAGCACCTAGGCACGTTCTGCGACAAAAAATGGGGGTCTGGAATAAATGGTTGATGGGGCGCTCCTTCCCACCAAACTCGTAACCTCTTAGATGGTTGGTAGACCGACGCCGCAGCCGCTTAGGTGATCGAGAGCCTACCTCCAGTAAGTAACAATTTTACTGTCTCGAATATACAGTTTTATTGCCGCCATGGCATCGGCAAATGTCATGCTTGACGCTCTTAAATAAGTAGGTAGACTGGTATACCTACTTGTGTGGAAACATTGAGGTTTTAGCATGACTGCATCTCCCAATCAAGCGTCCAAGAGCGCCCATGACCGTCTGCTCGATGCGGCTTCAACGCTGTTCTACAGCGATGGCATCACAGCAACGGGCATCGACACCATCGTGAAGCGGGCGGGGGTTGCTAAGAAAAGCCTCTACAACAACTTTTCTTCGAAGGCCGATCTAGTGGCGTCCTATCTAGAGGCGCGTCATGCGGAATGGCTCATGTTGTATGAAACTCGTCTACGCCAAGCCACTAGCCCTCATGACAGGGTGATGGCGGTGTTCCTGGCCTATGAGGACCATGCCGAGCACGCCTATGAGCGCGGCTTTCGCGGCTGTGGGCTACTGAATGCTGCGGCTGAGCTACCTGCCGGAGATGCGGGCAGGGC
>TARA_R110002167_G_scaffold366418_2_pt1 | contig 18651 bp, 15 predicted proteins | sample TARA_R110002167 | Tara Oceans TARA_R110002167 (sample SAMEA4398238) | marine metagenome | biome: Polar Biome; feature: [MES] marine water layer (ENVO:01000295) within the mesopelagic zone...; material: water (ENVO:00002006), including particulate matter (ENVO:01000060) such... | reverse complement strand
TCATTGATATTAAGCAATCATTGATATTAAGCAATCATTGATATTAAACAATCATTGATATTAAGCAATCATTGCTATTAAGCAATGGCTAATATTAAACAACTATTAAAATTTATTAAGAAATTAATTATGCCATCAAATTTATTTAATAATTTGACATTCATTAAATTATTTTAATATAACATGGTCGTACTTCACAATATTCACTTAAAGATGTAAAACTGACATGAATTTCATACACTAAATCAAGAAGCCTATTTACTCTAGCCATATTTTAATCGGAGTCACTAGGAGTATAATCTTAGTTCATAATGATTTGTCTTGATTTAATCTTGATTCACTTGCACAAACGAATGAAGATAACTAAAGCTTTGGCTAACGATAGAATATTCATCAGTATTTTTGATAGACCGTCCACTTTAACAAAGTCATTATGACAGCAGGGTGTCACTTTGACACCGACACAAACTGTCTTTATGACACCGTCTAGTTTTAACTAACTCATACTGTTCATATTAATCAGCCACTTAACTAGTTGGCACGCCACCTGCATTAACGAAGTTAACTTTTGAAACTTTATCTTTGAACTTTAACTTCTAATTTATTACAGGTGTACATATGACAATTCACATTAAAAATAACATCGATTGGGTTGGACAACGTGACTGGGAAATATTGGACTTCCATGGCACTGAATATAAAACCACTAAAGGGACGAGTTATAATAGTTACCTTATCCGTGAACAAAAAAATGTCTTAATCGATACTGTTGACCATCGTTTCAGCCTGCAATTTATTCAAAACCTTGAGATGGAAATTGATCTCGATAAGATTGATTACATCGTCATTAACCACGCAGAAGAAGATCACTCAGGTGCGTTAGCAGCTTTGATGGCTAAAATCCCTAATACGCCAATTTATTGTACCGAAAATGCTATCGACTCCATTACTGGCTTACACCACCATACCGAGTGGAATTTTAATATCGTTAAAACCGGCGATACTCTTGATATTGGTAATGGCAAGCAGTTGGTGTTTATTGAAACCCCAATGTTGCATTGGCCAGACAGTATGATGACCTATTTAACGGGAGATGCTGTGCTATTTAGTAATGATGCGTTCGGTCAGCATTATTGTGATGAGCATTTATTTAATGATGAAGTAGACCAAATTGAATTAATGGATCAGTGTTTACGTTATTACTCCAATATTCTAACCCCGTTTAGCTCACTGGTTACCGCTAAAATTAACGAAGTGCTGAGTTTTAACCTGCCTGTAGACATGATTGCTACTGCCCATGGCGTGGTGTGGCGCGACAACCCTACCCAGATTATTCATCAATATCTGCAATGGGCAGATAATTATCAAGAAGACAGAATCACCATTTTTTACGATTCAATGTCTAATAACACCCGTATGATGGCCGATGCCATTGCGCAAGGGATCCACGACGTTGACCCTGTGGTGTCTGTTAAAGTGTTTAATGTGGCCCGCCATGATAAAAATGACATCTTAGCTAACGTGTTCCGCTCTAAAGGTATTTTGGTGGGTTCATCAACCATGAACAATGTCATGATGCCAAAAGTCGCGGGCATGTTAGAAGAGATCACAGGCTTGCGCTTTAAAGATAAAAAAGCCGGTGCATTTGGAAGTTATGGCTGGAACGGCGGCGCGGTTGACCGTATTCACACCCGTCTTACGGATGCCGGATTTGAAACCATTGTCGGCTTAAAAGCAAAATGGCGACCCGATGGTAAAGCGATGCGCGAATGCCGTGAGCATGGCCGCCAGATAGCCAAAAGCTGGGCATGGCATGATTTAAGTAATGTAAAATCCATTTCACCTGCATCGCTAGCTAAAAGCGCTCAAGCGAGTGTAACCACTAAGCCAACGCCAGCAGTTCAAACAACGCAAGCAATCAAACCGACATGTACAACAGCGGCAGCAATGAGTGATTCACAAAATATGCTCTGCACTGTGTGTAATTGGGTATATGAGCCAGTATTGGGTGAGCCTAATCAAGAAGTAGAACCAGGAACACCGTGGAGCGAAGTACCAGACTTTTTCCTTTGCCCAGATTGTGGCCTTGGCAAAGATGTATTTGTCCCTATTGCTGAGAGGAAAGCATCATGAGTGCACCCATCATTATCATTGGTAGCGGCTTTGGCTCATATCAACTTATCAAGACCATTAGACGCACAGATAAGCACTTACCAATAACCGTTTTTACCCTTGATGAAGGCCACGATTATAATAAACCGGACTTGAGCCATGTATTTAGTAACAAGCAAAACAGTGCTGATTTAATCCGTCTCAGTGCACAAGAATTTGCCAGCGAGAATAATATTACTCTGCATGCTTTTACCAAGGTTGATTGTATTGATAGCGTTCAACAACAAGTGTTTGTTAATGGCGTTGCTTATCCATATGCAAAACTGGTGTTAGCGACGGGAGCAAAAACCTTTGTCCCCCCTATGCTTGGCAATGCTACTGACAGTGTTATTACCTTAAACAGTTTACGTGAGTTTGATAGCGCGCAGTTGCAACTACAAAATGCACAGACGGTTCTAGTGATTGGTGCAGGCATTATCGGCACTGAAATAGCGATGGATCTTAACCATAGTGGCAAAATAGTCGTGGTGGTTGATCCAAGCCACGGCGTGATGGCGAGCATGTTGCCAGAGTTAGTCGCCAGTGCTTTACAAAAGAAAATGGTTAATATGGGCGTGGTGTTTGAGTTTGGGCGCACGATTAGTTCACTAAATAAAACTGAATTAGGTATATGTGCCACACTCAGCTCTGGCCAAACATATACCGTGGATTGTGTTATTTCAGCCGCAGGCTTAAAGGCTAATGTTGGCTTAGCACGTCAATCTGGCTGTAAAGTGAATAACGGTTTAGTGGTTAATAATCAGCTGCAAACCTCAGTGAATAACATTTACGCCTTAGGCGATTGCGCCGAAATAAACGGCAAGGTGATGTCCTACTTACAGCCAATTTTGTTAAGTGCCAATGCATTAGCAAAAACCTTACTCGGCCAACCAACAGATTTGAAGTTACCGGCGATGTTAGTCAAAGTTAAAACGCCGCACATGCCGATTCAATTAGGCGGTAGCACCGTAACCGATGTCGCCTCTTGGCAGGTGGATATTGATGCTCTGGGTTGTTCAGTAAAAGCCTACAACGAGCAAAAACAGATTATCGGTTTTGTAGTAACAGAAGGACACATGAACAATACCTTCCCGCTACTCAGAGCCTTACCAGCAAGTCTTTAGTATTTTATCGAGTAGGCTTTACTCATAAAGCCTACTCATCAATCAACTTAATCTGGATTTGGGATAAGGGATGAACTTATGCTATTAAAAATCAGCATGTTACCCTCCTCACTTTCAAGCTTGTCATTTGTTATGCTAACAAGGCGAATTGACGCGTCAATAGCTAGCCTATTGTAAGTCGATTCAACGCAGTTAGCAGGGCAAAGGACTGTTTGAAAGGCGTTTATTATCTCGAGTTCAGGTTATTTAGGAGAACATTATGTCTCATCAACGTATCCCAGCAAATTGGACTATTCAGCGCTCTACGCCATTTTTCACCACTAAAAATGTGCCTGATGCACTACTGACTCATCACAATACCGCCGAAGGTGTATTCGGCCAGTTATGTGTAATGGAAGGTGTAGTCACGTATTTTGGTTTTGCTAACAGCGAAGCAACTGAGCCTGAAGTGAAAGTGGTGATTAATGCCGGACAATTTGCCACCAGCCCACCAGAGTACTGGCACCGTATTGAATTAAGCCCTGATGCCCAGTTCAATATTAATTTCTGGTCTGAAAAAGATAAAACCGGCCAAGCGATGTTTAATAAGAAATAACTTATTGACGATGTGGCAGATAAAGCTGTTGTAGATAAAACGCTTGTAATGAGATACATGCCAAGCTACTGATATAGAAGTTTAATCAGCGGCTAAATTAACGATAAGATCATAATGTATTATGCTCTTATCGTTTTAGTATGCGTAAAACACACATCAAATTGTTAAAGGTTATTTTATTCGAATTGAAAAATGACTGTGAATTAATTTTCATACTGTTGTGCTTTCCAACCGCATCAATCAATTTATCTTGAGCAACCCCATGCAGTCTTTATGACTTTTAATACAATTTTAATCAATTAATAGCCATCATCAAAACAATCATCGTTAACTTTCGCCTAATCTAAATTGCGCTAACAAAGGATAATGGTCCGAGCTTTGGGTTGTAATCACCTCGGATGACTCTAAGGTTAGTCCCCGATAATAAAGGTGATCAATAGGATAGCCCATCACTGTTGTACGTTTGTCATCTTCAGGGATGACCGCTATTAAGCCTAATTGATTTGTCATCAGGGTTAACATCGTCAGCCTAGCTTGGCGCCAAGTATTTAAATCACCACCGAAAATGATCGGTCCTTTATGAGCACTCAACGCTGGCAGTAGCTGCTGTAACTGCACAGCATAACTGTCTAGAGCATACTCAAAGTTAATACTGTGCAGGTTAGCCACCAGCAGAGTTTCACCATTCGATAAGGGGAAGTAACTTAACAAACTCGACTTGGGAAACTGTATTAGGGGTTCGGCTGTCAAATAACCGCAACTTTCACTCGCCGCAACCTGAGATAAACTCATTACTCCAAGTGGTATATGGTCCTGGCTAAATGCTTGCACCATTGCCAATTGTTGGTGATTTTGTTGACGCCATAACTGAAATTCGTCAGATAACTTCACCTCTTGCAGCAACAATAATTGATTTTTTTCAGCTAACCGACTGAGCAGCGTTTGCCAGCCAGCATTTTGCTGCTTATAGACATTCCAGCTCGCGACTGCCAATTGGCCATCAGTATCCAATTTAGCGATAGGTGTTGCAGCAACACATTGAGCAGCAAACGACTCTTGTTCATTATTAATCACTTGAGGTTCTGTCGCTAAATGCACAAATTTTGGCGCAACCACAACTGTCGTCATCAACAACATGACGATAACCAGACTTCCCCATCGAGCAAGCCCAAGCAATTTACGCTTTGGCTGTAAGGTCGATGTTGGCTTTGAGCGAAAAATACCGATGGATAAATACCTCTATTAGTTTTGGGTGTGCTATCTAAAATTGTTGCTAGAAATTGGTTAACTCTAGATTTACTAGCCTTAGCTTTAGCTTTAGTAACTCTAGCTTTACTAACATTAGACTGATTAACGCTTGGTTCGTTCAAGTTAGATTAATTAATTAACATCTGCGTCTTTATAATAAAACAAACTGTTTGATATACCCAGCCGTACAGACGGATGACAGTAGACAATACTGATTGAAAACCTGATATGATAAGTGCATGTTTTTCTACATGATTGATACATTGGCGAGCTATGGTTGAGCTTTATAAAATATTAACGATAATCAGCGTATTAGCTTATTGGCTGCTCATTGCAGGTATCACCACACGTATTGTCTATAAACGACGATCTATTGGTGTTTCCTTAGCTTGGATGATGCTTATTTATGTTGTCCCCATCTTAGGAATTTTACTTTATTTTCTCGTTGGCGAGATGAATCTTGGCAAAACCCGCGCCGTGAGATCTAAAGAAATGTACGGTCCCTATCGAGAATGGTTTCGGCGGCTGTTTGCCATTCAGCAATATCGCCCTCATAACTTAAGTGATTACGCGACTCCCATTAGCCATTTGTGTGAAAAACGCCTTGGTATTCCTACGTTAGCCAATAATCAACTGACACTAAAATCGTCTACAGAAACAATATTAACAACCCTGATTGAAGACATACAACAAGCGCAAACCTCAATACATTTAGAGTTCTATATTTGGTATCCAGGCGGACTTGCAGACCAAGTTGCCGAAGCACTTATACAGGCAGCTCAACGTGATGTGGCAGTGAGAATATTATTAGACGCTGCAGGAAGTCGAACCTTTTTTAACAGTAAATGGCCAAAACTAATGCGTAAAGCAGGTATACAGCTGGTTTCCGCACTGTCTGTTTCTCTTGTGCGTATGATTTTCCGCCGCCTTGACCTTCGCCTTCATCGAAAAATAATCGTGATAGACAACCAAATCGGTTATACCGGCTCAATGAATCTAGTCGACCCCAAATGTTTTAATCAAAGCGCCGGTGTTGGTGAGTGGATAGATGTTATGTTGAGGATTACTGGCTCCAGTGTGCCAGTGCTTAACTGTATTCTCGCGTGGGATTGGGAAACAGAAACAGACCAAAGAATGTTACCCGAACCGCCAAAATGCCTTCCGCAAAAAGAAGATCCATCTGACATGGTTCAAGTGATACCTTCAGGACCTGGTATGCCTGAGGATATGATCCAGCAAGTTTTATTGCTCAGTATTTATCAAGCAAAACAGAGCATCACCATCACTAGCCCTTATTTTGTCCCCAGTGAAAACCTACTGTTTGCATTAACTGCGGCGGCATTACGTGGCGTGGAGGTGAATTTAATCATACCCGACAAAAACGACTCAATGATGGTGGAATGGGCAAGCAGATCTTTCTTTGGTGAGTTACTGAATGCAGGTGTCAATATTCATCGTTTTCGCGGTGGTTTACTACACACAAAGTCAGTAGTCATTGATCTGCACCATAGTCTAATCGGCACTGTTAATCTTGATATGCGCAGCCTATGGCTTAACTTTGAAGTGACTCTTTCTGTTGAAAATTTAGAATTCACTCAATCGCTTAGTGAAGTCCAACATCAATATATGGCTAATTCGATAAAAATGGATGCGCGCCAGTGGCGTAAAAGACCGTTGGTTAAACGATTAGTCGAGCAGTTTTTTTACTTATTTAGCCCTCTACTTTAATGGTAAAGTAAAAAGCAATGCGGCTGAGTTAAGCCGCTAAGTACCCAGCAAATTCCGGTTGATCAGCTGCTATTTTTCAGTAAATATTATGTCTCCATAATACGTTTCTGCATCTTTACCACTGTTGTCGGTATCGGTCATAATCGCAATCATATCGATGTATTGATAAGCTTTGCGGTTAGCTTTTTGACTGCCTTTATCCCCAAATGTTTCAATCAAATCTTGGTACACATTGCGTTTTTCTTCATACCACAGACCTTGTTGCGATTGTTGCCCTCGCACAGACATCATTTTAACACTTGAACCAGCAAAAGCGTTGTTCCAAACCAAGCCTTTGGCTTGATTACTCGACCAAACATAGTTTAATGATTTGGTGTTCCACACCATAAAACCACCATCAATAACTACGTAAACTCGCGCCACAAAGTCATCACCAGCTTTACTTTGCTCATCTAACTGCGACAACGTCTGTTCAACTAACCAACTCCAGTTTAGATAAGGCGTTGCAATGAGGTCAATTTGCTTTTCTAGCACCAGTCCTGATGCAGAATGATGACTGAGTGCTTTTAATGCTAGGCGCCCTTTATAGTCTTCAACGCTGTAAATTGATTCACCAGAGAATACTTTAGAAGTCCAACTCTCAATCCCGTTATCACTCAATAAAGTCACATTGGTTGCCGCTTGCACGTTCACAAAAACAGCTACGCTATAAAGAAATATAATCCATCGCAACATATGCACTTCCTATCCCCCTACTCACTTATATAACACCGAGTTCACCCGCTAGAATGAGCTAAACTGAGTGATCTATTTTACTCATTAATCATCATGGTAATTAATGCAGCATGACATAGAGCATGTACCATCAATAGATAATTTCATTTTAATGTTAAATCACGTAAACTACGCGCTGTTTTTTAAGTCTCTTTTTAGGTAAATCATGATCCGTTTAAACCAAATAAAATTGCCTCTCGACCATAATGAAGATGCGCTGCAACAACTCGTCTTGCAAAGGCTCTCTATCTCAGCGGATCAGCTGGTTGATATACATGTGTTTAAGCGTGGCTACGATGCCCGTAAAAAGAATTTAATTTCGTTAATTTATACATTAGATGTGACATTAGCCAACGTAGACGAAGCCGCGTTATTGGCATCACTTGCTGACGACCATAATATCCGCGTGTCGCCAGATACCGACTATAAATATGTCGCTACTGCACCAGAAGGCTTAACGGAACGTCCATTGGTGATAGGCATGGGACCATGCGGCTTATTTGTTGGGCTTATGTTGGCACAAATGGGCTTTAAACCGATTATTTTAGAGCGTGGAAAATCTGTCCACGAACGCGCTAAAGATACCTTCCGCTTTTGGCGTACCAGTGAGTTAAACACTGAATCAAACGTACAATTTGGTGAAGGTGGCGCTGGTACATTCTCGGATGGAAAGTTATATAGCCAAGTTAAAGACCCCGGATTTAAAGGCTTAAAAGTCAAACAAGAATTTGTCGCTGCGGGTGCACCAGCTGAAATCATTTATGTTAGTAAACCACACATAGGTACCTTTAAGTTGGTCACCATGGTGGAAAAAATGCGCCGCGAAATAATCCGTTTAGGCGGTGAAATTCGCTTTGAAACCCGTGTTGATGAAATCAATATTACTGACCGTCAAGTGACAGGTGTCACTCTGAGAAATGGTGAAGTACTGCATTCTAAACATGTCATTGCTGCGATTGGTCACAGTGCCCGTGATACTTTCCAAATGTTACATGATAAAGGCGTGTATATGCAGGCGCAGTCATTTTCGATTGGCTTTCGTATTGAACACAAGCAAGAGATGATTGATAAAGATCGCTTTGGCATTAACGCCGGTCATCCAATGTTAGGTGCAGCTGATTATAAGTTAGTCCACCATTGCAAAAGTGGTCGCAGTGTTTACAGCTTTTGTATGTGCCCTGGTGGTGTGGTTGTGGCGGCGACGTCTGAAGAACATGCGGTAGTGACTAATGGCATGAGCCAATATTCGCGTAGTGAACGTAATGCCAACAGTGCCATTGTGGTTGGGATTGATCCGAGTGATTTTGACAACGATCCACTTCAAGGTATTGCGCTACAACGCAAATTGGAACGCCACGCCTATATTATGGGCGGCAGCAATTACGATGCTCCAGCGCAAATGGTCGGCGACTTTTTAGCTGCAGGAGTTGGGAAACCGTTTGAAAACGTTGAGCCGTCTTATAAACCCAACGTAAAAATGACCGATTTAAGCGATGCATTGCCGCAATTCGCTATCGATGCTATTCGTGAAGCAATTCCTGCATTTGGTAAAAAAATTCGTGGTTTTGACAGTAAAGATGCCATGTTAACCGGCGTTGAAACTCGTACCTCTTCACCGGTACAAATTAAACGTGGTGCCGATTTCCAAAGCATTAACACCAAAGGTTTATATCCTGCAGGTGAAGGTGCCGGTTATGCTGGCGGGATTTTATCGGCGGGTATTGACGGTATCAGTATTGCAGAAGCCGTTGCATTAGACATGATTAAAGAAATGACAAACAGTTAAATCCATCTTTAATAAACAGAGCAATCATATTTGAATGCTCTGTTTATTGCTTCATCGCAACAATAACATTAGATTTACTGTCAAATTCAGAGCGATTCATGATGAGGTTTTCTATTAGATACTCAGAGATGGAAATACAATATTATTAACACGCCTTACCATTTGCTATACAACGTCTCGGTCTGATGGATGGTTTACCCCATCACTCGTTTGTACATCACCTAAATCAAATGGATTAACACCATCTAAACAAGCTATGTTAAAACCGTATTCAGTCGGGTTTGATCGACGTTGATGATGAGTATAAATACCACAATGAGAACAGAAATAATGTTTTGCCGTATTGGTGTTAAATTGATAAAGCGTTAACACATCTTGGCCTTTTACCACCCTAATCCCGTCCAGTTTAACAGACCCAACCATCGCACCTTTTCTACGACAAATAGAACAATCACAACGTCGTGGATTTTCGATACCATTGGGTAAAGTGAGTTCGAGTTCAACGGCGCCACAATGACATGTTGCTTTGTGCTTTAACTCAATAATGGTATTACCCACTTGCTTGATCATGACCAGAGTCCTTTGTGATGTTGGCGATAAGCATTTAGTCGTTCGATATAAGTTTGTTGCTTAAAATGAGAAAACGTTTAAACATAATCAGTTTAGTGAGGCAAATAGCGTTGACATTGTGGTGAGTTCAGGACGTATGAAGTGCAAGTTATCAAGCGAATAGCATTACGATTGAATAAAGGGTTCCGGTTCAATTGTCATACCGAAACCCTAACATATTGCTTAGCACTATTTTGCCGCTTTCTCTGCAGCCAGTACTGTCGCCATTGGCGGTACAATCGAGACGGGATCTAAACGCATTTGGAACCAGTTTAGGCGCCAATCTAAATGCGGGCCAGTCACTCGACCAGTGGCACCAATGGCAGCGACCTTATCACCCTGCACAACTTTATCACCAACCTTTAAATACAGTTTACTCAGGTGTAAGAAGGTAGAGCTAACACCATAACCGTGGTCGATAATCACTGTGCCACCAGAATAAAACATATCTGGCTCAGCTAATGTAATAACACCATCTGCTGGCGCAACCACTAGCGTGCCTGTTGGACGCGCAACGTCAACACCAAAATGCGGATTACCAGGTACGTCGTTGTAAACCCGCTGGCTGCCATAAACCCCTGAAATTCTGCCAGTAACCGGCCAAATAAATGTTTGCATAAATGCCTGTTGTTGACTAAACAAGTCTCTGGCAGCGCGAGTCTGTTTGGCGTCTTTAGCCGCTCTGGCTTGGGCAACTGGATCCGGTTTCATTATTTTTTGGCTGATTCCTGTGACCCGATCAATTTTGTATTGTCTTGCGGCTATTGTTAACGGCTTAATTTCTGTTAATCCGTCTGGATAAATGACTTTAAACACTTGTTCTGGCTTAGCGTCTCTATCAAATCCAATGGCAAACTGACCATTTGGGGTGACCTTTACCGATTGGCCATTAAGTAATACTTTACTGCCGGCCGGCACTCCGCCACGCACTAATGCACCCTGTTCAAACTGGCCTTGAAATGTCACAGCGGCAATCGCACTAGCACTTAAGCCACAAAAGCTGACCACCAGTATTGCAACTGTAGATATCGATTTTAAAACGGTATTTTTTAATAACATAATCGAAACGCATTCCTTGTTAATAGCGACAAAAAACATAAAAAAAGGGCCACCTTTAGGCAGCCCATTAATAATACTTGATTAACCTCTTACCGCAATTGCCCCTTTGCCAATACCTTCGTAAGCGATAACTTTAAAATGACTTTCAGGCGCTTGACTTGCCAATGTCTTTGCCATGTATTCAGCTAGCATCTCAACCGTGGTGTCGTGAGGAATTAAGTCACAACAATGCTTAGGCATCGCTAATTGAAAATCACCCTGAGGCGCAACATAGTGAAAACCAAAATGAGTTTCGTCGCTGATTTTAGTCTGCTTCGACAACTCTAGTGTTTTCACTGACACTAAGTCTTCTTCAGTGCCGAGGTAAATATCATGCCAACGTTCTGCCCAGTATTGGTCCCATTTCGGCTCTGCAATACCATTTTCAAATACGGTTACCGGGCTACGATGACCATGCGCAATACGCTGACAGTTACCGTCATGTTTACGTAATCCATGGCTGTAATGGTAAAATGGGGTATCGAGCACTTCGTTGCGCAATGTGAGGCTGATGCCTTGGACATTTTCAGGTAACACTTCACGTAAGGCTTTCTTCAAAAAGTCATTAACGCTTTGGTAGTCAATCACTTCTGTAGGAATAAGCGCAAATGCTTGTGAAGGACATGCTAAATGTATGTCGCCTTTTTCACTGCTAAAATCCATCCAAACTCGGTCGCCCTTTTGCTGCCAGCGCACTTCGCTACAAGCAGTAGGGATTAACAAGCGATGATCGGCTACATCATCAATGGTGTTTTTGATGATGCGTTTAACCTTACCAAAGTCGAGCACCATATTTTGCTCATCTAGGCCGCCATCTAATAGCACATCGACAATCCAGCTTTCACCAACCATGCCACGAACAGGACAAAGGTAAGAGAAATCGATAACAGTTAAATCTTTTACAAACAGTTGCATTAATGCTCCTAGGCAGAAAAACAGTCCACCTCAGTATAAATGTATTCCTAACGGCGCATGCCAGTGGAAGGTCTATATTACGTGATAGGAATTTATCCGACTATCAACTCTTAGTCTAACATTCACGGCTTAATGGCCACGCTCTGTTAGCGATGAGTAATAACGCGCCAGTATATTTAATACCAGCACAAGACCACGTTGATACCCGAAATGATATCAACGACATTCTAAACAAAAGCCATGCTATGAGCGAGCAAACATCGTAGATAAATGGAATAAATCAATAAATCCGCTTCAATGCGCCTGAATTGGATAATTATCTTGCTTGAGGAAACAGCAACAACGATATGCTGAGCATTTTATAAAACGCTTAGAAAAGGATTAACGTGTTTACTCGAAAGGTTAACAATATTAATAGTGTTAAGGCCAAATTATGACGGTTCCTGGTAACCACCAATAAATACTGCGACCAACGTAATGGTCAGAAAAACCTGACAGCACAGCAGTAATAATAAAATTAGTGACGGCATAAAACTATTCCTTGTTAATCCATACAGCTAGGAGCATTAGGTATAGTGATGTTAACAATCAAAAGCGCAAAAACAGTGCAGATTTAGTGGAGTTTTGCCGAAACTAAAGCAGATCAGTAATACACATTAATCGCCAGCTACTAAGCTTACCCATTTTATTAGGATGCTTATTAAACGGCTTTAAAACGTAAAAATAGACTTACCAATAAAATGCAGCATTACTCTACCTTATAACCCACACCGTAAATGGAGTGCAGCAACTCCTTTTGTTGGCTGGCTTGGGTTAACTTATGACGTAGATTCTTCACATGACTGTCAATGGTACGCGAACTAACAATACGATCATCGACATAACACACCTGCATGAGGCTATCTCGAGAGTGCACTACGCCTGGCCGTTTTAGCAGCGTATGCAGTAGTCTAAATTCAACTGGGGTTAATTCTACGTCTTGTTGGTCGACCTGACATTTAAAGCGTTCGATATTTATTTGTAGATGCTTATAACGAATAACCTGCTCGCTTTGACTGCCATTGGTATTCTCAACTCGCCTTAAAATCGTTTTTACCCGAGCAACAACTTCCCTAGCCGAAAATGGCTTACACACATAATCGTCTGCGCCGATATCTAAGCCCATTAAACGGTCAATTTCATCTACTCGCGCTGTTAACATTAATACTGGCAACATTGAAAATTGCCTCAACTCACGACAAATGGTTAATCCGTCTTTATAGGGCAACATCAAATCTAGAATCATAAAATTAATTTGTTGAGACTTAATCGTTTCAATCACATCACGACCGTCGTGTTGTACCAAGGTGTTAAAACCTTCTAGGGTTAAAAAGTCGACTAAGATCTGCGCTATTTTTGGCTCGTCTTCCACCACTAATATGGTCAATGGTTGTTGATGAACATGTCCACTCATAGTCATTCCCTGTGCATAGGTAATTGTACTTCAATACAAAGCCCACCCAATGGTGATGGGATGGCCTTAATGGTGCCATCATGCGCTTCGACAATATTCTTACAGATGGTTAAACCAAGACCAGCACCACTACCACGACGTGTGCGGGCACTGTCTTGACGGTATAATGGCTCAAACAAGTGTTCACACTCTTCAATGCTGGCACTGGGCTTAGTATCATTGATAGTTAATATTACTGTTTTAGCTTGTTGTGATAATCTTACATCGATTATCCCAGGACTGTCTGTGTAAGCCACAGAATTCATTAGTAAATTAATAAATAGCTGTTCAAGACGAAGTACATCGGCAGATAAATACACCTCAGTCTGGAACTGACTTTGTAGTGTTAGGCCTTTCTCTTCTAGGCTGGTAGCCATACTATTAAGCGTGCTCTGTAGTGACTCACTGACGTTCACTCGTTGAAAATGATAACGTAAGCCACCAACATCAGATAAAGACAGTTCATACAAATCATCGACTAAGTGCTTCATACGCAGCACTTCTTGTTCAAGTGAGTTAAGCTGAGTGCTATCGAACGTTCTGATCCCTGCTTTAATCGCATCAATCTCACCACATAAAATACTCAATGGCGTGCGCAGTTCATGAGAAATATCAGCTAACCAACGATTTTTAGCACTGCGGTTTTTCGATAGCGTCATGGCGAGATGATCAATATTGGCCATTAATTGCCCCAACTCATCTGCACGCTGAGGTGATAAACGTTCATCATAATTACCTTGAGATAAATACGATACACCCAGCATAACTTGTTTGACTGGGATCAGTAGAAAACGTGATAACCACCAAGCAATTGCACTTGCAAGCAGTAAACACAATAAACCGATCCCGACACTGGTCCAGCGTTGTTGCTGTGAAAAGGCCGTAGCGGAAGAAGATTCAACTTCACGAATAGGGCTACTGTATAAATAGCCCACAATATGATCATTGAATAATAAGGTTAAGCTAATCCGATTATCCACATTGCCAATATCAACGCCGCTAATAAACTGTTGTTCAGCAGAATATAACCCCGTCGGTGGACCAGAAGGTGGTGAAAATGGTGGCCGTTGCCTTGGAGGACCTAAACGTCGATCAGGTCCCATTGGAGGCCGATTATCACCTGCAGGTCTTGGCGGTCTTGCCCCGTCGCCGGGTCTATTTCTTTTGGGAAATGGAGCGTGAAGCGAAATGGCTTGTGTTAATGTTGTTTGATTAATCGATTGCCACACTCGTGTAGATTGTTGATCTGTCATTACTGATGGAGCGGTTTGTGCTTCAGGATTAGCCGCATAAAGTGTCAACAGCTCATCCGATAAATGCTGTAAACGCTCTTGTTCTAATCCGTTGATATAGTCTAAAAAACCTTGGTCAAAACTCCACCTCGCTAACGATAACGTGGCGATAAGTACAATACTGGTTAGGCCAACGAAGGCCAAGAAAAGCTTTTGAGATATTTGCATAAAATACATTATAACCAGCTATATAAGCACAAACTAGTCGCGATAAATAACTGATAAAAATCTCCTCCAATTCTGCACAATTACTCCACATTGTTAGGTTATATTGACTTTAGTTACCTAACCAAGGAGTGTCACTATGACCCTGAAGCCAATCTATATTGGTGTACTTAGCTTTATGTTATTTGCATCTTTCGCTGCTAATGCTAATCCTCATAATAGAAAACCACCTAAAGAAGCTGTTGAAGCCTGTGCTAACAGTGCTGAAAATGATCAGGTTAGTTTTGACACTCGGCGTGGCGACACCCTTGAAGCAACCTGCCAAATTATCGATGGCGAGCTTGTTGCTGTACCTGCTAATGGTCCTGATGATATGAAACAACCACCAAAACAACGTAATTAACAATCCTATGTTGCTAGGTAGTTTCATCAAAAATTGATTACAGAGAATACCAAAGGAGTATATATGCAAGTGACTAGTGGTAACACTGCGATGCAAATGACATCGACAGAGAGCACACAAAGACCTCCACGTCCTGATGGACCACCGCCACCAAAAGGCGGAGTCCCACCAGGGTTAGATACTGCGGTATCGACATTGTCTGATGATCAACAGCAATTAACCACAGACATGTTGTCATCATTAACCGACGAGCAGCAAGAGTCTTTGAAATCTATGTTAGATGAATTAAAACCACTAACGGAAGGCTTATCTGACGAGGACATCGGCAGTATTTTCTTTGAGGCATTGAGCAGTATTTATAATGGTGATGACACCGAAACGGCCAACGGTAATTCAACATCTGTGAACGTAGACATTTACGCTTAATACAGTACTCAAAATGGCAATGGTGATATTAAAGCAGCTTACATATTGTGTAAGCTGCCTTTTTGCTTACTTTACTTTAATCTCATTGACTATGTTATTGTTGTTACGGAACATCGGTAAAAACTCATTAAGCTCGTCTGGCAATCGCGGTTTGCTGTACAAATACCCTTGAACCAAATCACAACCATTGAGCCGCAGAAAATCTGCTTGATCGACGGTTTCAACACCTTCAGCAATAATCTGCAAATTCAATGCATGTCCCAATGCAATAACCGCTTTCGCAATCGCTGTATTATTCACATCATGAGGAATATCACGGACAAAAGATTGATCGATTTTTAACTTATCAATCGGTAACTTTTTGAGATAATTGAGAGATGAGTACCCTGTACCAAAATCGTCAATACTCAAGGCAATGCCCATGGCGCCAAGCAATTTCAAATCACGAATAATCGCGTCTGGATCATTCATCATGCAAGACTCGGTGACTTCTAATTCCAAATGTTTGGCTGGTAATCCGGTTTCCAATAAAATCGAGCGCACTTTATCGACAAAATCATTTCTTTGCAGCTGTAAGCTGGCCACATTGACCGAAATACGTTCAAACATTTTACCTTGTGTTAGCCATTCCACCCCTTGTAAACAAGCGGCCTTTAAAACCCATAAACCAATATCCCAAATCAAACCAATCTTCTCTGCTAATGGAATAAACTCTGCAGGAGAGATATTGCCGTAGACAGGATCTGACCAACGAATTAACGCTTCAAAGCCACTTGGTGATAAATCAGACAGTTTCAACTTAGGCTGATAAACTAAATAAAAATCTTCATTAACCAATGCTTGATGTAATGCATTTTGCAGCTTTAATTGTGCTACAGCTTGCTTGGTCATCGACTCGGTATAAAAGGCATAATTATTTCGCCCATCTAACTTGGCACGATGCATAGCCGCGTCAGCATTACGTAATAAGCTGTCGTGATCATCACCATCACTTGGGTATATCGCCACTCCCATGCTGGCGGTAAGACGCACAGATTGGGTATTATCCAATATAAATGGGCGTTCAAATACACTGCGAATACGGTCAACCGATGACGTTACAGAATCAGTTCCCATAATGCTCGGCAACATGACCACAAACTCATCACCACTTAAACGTGCTAATACGTCAAAATCAGATAAAGCGTAAGATAAGCGTTTAGCCAATTCAACGAGAATTTCGTCGCCAATAACATGGCCTAAACTGTCGTTAATGTGCTTAAAGAAATCGATATCTAAGAACACAATAGCCAGCTGCTTTTTAGCACGATGAGAGTGGTTCACCTCTTGCTCTAACAGTGACATAAATTGCATCCGATTAGGCAATTGTGTCAACGGATCAAAATAAGCTAAATTTTTCAGTTTTTCTTCATTTTGTTTTTGCGCTGAAATATCAGCAAAAACAGCAACATAATACTGAATGATATTGAGCTTATCGAATACTGCACTGATGGTTATCGCTTGCGGAAAAATCGCACCATGCTTACGACGATTCCAAATTTCACCGTGCCACTTCCCCTGAACTAATAAGGTATTCCACAATCGTTCAAAAAAACTTTTAGGATGGCGTCCTGAACTCAGCATTCTAGGATTTTGGCCTATAACCTCTTCGCGGCTGTAACCAGTAATGTCGGTAAATGCTTGGTTAATCTCGGTAATATTGCCATTACTATCGGTTATCACTACCCCTTCGACTGCATTTTGAAACACATTGGCAGCTAAAATGAGTTGATCCTGCGCTTCTTTGTGTTTAGCAATGTTACGAGTCATACCTATAACCCCGGTCAATTGACCTTGGGTATTATAAATGGGCGCTTTGATGGTTTCGAGCCAGACTTTATTAAAATTGACATCAACTTCTTCACATTCAGACACCACTACAGTCGAACCGTTACTGATGGCTAATTTATCACTCGCAATAAATTCATTTGCGGTGCGCGGATCAAAAAGGTCAAAGTCAGTTTTGCCAACAATTTGTTCTGTAGATTTACGCCAAGCTCGTTCAACACTTTTATTACATGCAACATAGTGGCCGTTAGCATCTTTAACCCACATATGCTCTTCAAAGGCATCAATAAATGACTGTAAATCAACATCGAGCGACACAGGCTCAGAGGCATTAGAATCAATGGTTAAGGAGTTTATATAATAACGAATGGCATTACTTAACATATCCGCAATGCGTGTTTGCATTGCCGACAAGGGTTGAAATAATCCTTGCTCAGACGGTGTGTTAGCTTTGTCGCTAAAAGTGATCACACCGATGATTTGACCTTTTGATGAACGAATTGGCTGATGATAAACAGTAAAGTGTTGATCTACCTTTTTGACACTATGAGCGTCTGCCGCTTTAAGATGTTGTAACAAGCTCTCTTGATGCTGTCGCTGAGTATGATCATCAATACCCTGGCTTGTACAAATAGCTTCAATACTGTTTTCAGCATTGATCTGGTAAAACATAATGGTAAGACGAAACTCGGCAGAAATATCATTTATTTCTAGCTGCCATTCTCTTAGTTGCACTTGAGAAATAGCTTTTTTAAGCATATTAATATCCTGAATAATGTTTTATTGAGCATGTGAAACGAGTCGTACTACAAGTGTATGAAGCTTATAGTTCTGTCACGAGTAATGTTATGAATATAAGTGCCGAGTTGAACTATACATCAGAACCTATCCTATACGCTGTGATTTAACAACCAAATGCAATCGATTCGAGCGATTAATACTATTAGTTAACTATAGTTACCCGATTAATACCAATCCTATTAAATATGTGATCTTTCAGCGGGAGTTCAAAGTGCTA
>TARA_R110002167_G_scaffold41560_3_pt1 | contig 18731 bp, 5 predicted proteins | sample TARA_R110002167 | Tara Oceans TARA_R110002167 (sample SAMEA4398238) | marine metagenome | biome: Polar Biome; feature: [MES] marine water layer (ENVO:01000295) within the mesopelagic zone...; material: water (ENVO:00002006), including particulate matter (ENVO:01000060) such as...... | reverse complement strand
CGCTCCTCCTTTTTCCCTTGTTTCAAAGCGGCATTTTCCAATTTTAAAAGCTCGTACTGTATGGTATTGATTTTTGAAAGTCCGCGCTGTGTAATCCCATTTTCCAAAAGATCATTTTCAAAATCCTCCATTTGCCGTAACAGCTTCTCCCCTAACTTACGATCACTGCTATTGATCATGTCCTGTAACTGTTTTTCCAAATTCTCCCTAAGTTGTTGCTGCGCCTTATAAATTTCATAGATTTCCTTGAGTTCAGCCTCACTTTGCTGTCCTTGACCTTGACCGCCATCCTGATTGCCACCATCCCCAGATTTCCCAGTCCCATCTTTACCGCCTTTCCCCACTTTTCCTTCTTCACCGGCGTCACCTTCCCCGGATTTACCTCCTTTTCCAGATTTTGCCCCTCCGTCTCCTTCCTGTTCTCCCTGACCACTCTTTCCCTTGCCTGCTTCTCCCTTACCCTCCATGCCTTTGCCATCCTTCCCAATTCCTTCCATTTTCTCCTTTAGCTCCCCTTGTGCCTTAATAATATCAGGCAATTGAAAGCCTTCGGAACTTTCCCCGGAACCGGATCCCATTTTCATGCTTTGTTGCATATTATCAAGAATACGGGCCAAAAAGTCTGCCAATCCATTGGATGCATTTAATACATATTTTTGATAGGATACCCCTTGAAAGATCTGGCTCTCAGCCATGCTTTCCATACTTTTATCCATATTGTAGTACACTTCGGTAATCTGTTCGTTAACAAATTCGGAAAGTTCTGCCTGTCTAAGCGATAGTGCGAAAAGACTATCATCAACATGCTCGAATAATTCCCGAAGTTCCTGTTGTTCACGAACAGCACTAGAAAATTGTGGTGCATCCGTATCAGCAGACTCGAGTCGCTCGAATAGTTTTTCTTGTTTGAATGAAAAAGTAACCAAATTGTCCAAAATTTGACGTAACATATCAGCATCTTCGGTTACAGAAGAATCACTCGAACCAGATGTAGCGCCCTGTTGTAGTGATTCAGACATTTCCTGAATTTTTTGTGCTGCAGCTTTTTGCTTTTGTGCCGCTGTTTTGGCCGCCTTTTCCCTTATGTCCACCGAAGATTCCTCCGCTCCCTCTTGCTTATTGAGCTGTTCCAAGGCATCCTCTTGGTCTTTCTCAATATCAGCTTCCTTTTGCTTGTCTATCTGAAGATCCAATGGCTTCTTGAGCGCTCCATTGTCTTTCTCCAACTCCCTTAGTTCTTCCTCTAACGCCTTAAACTCTGCGTTGAGTTTCGCTTGTTGTTTCGCGGATAGCTCCTCCCCCTTTTTGTTATCGGTAAGCTCATGTTGCCTTTCTCCTAATTTATTAAGGTCTTTCGCCAATTGTGCCGCTTTTTCGGTTACATAATACCGTTTGGTAAGCTCAAGCAACTGTTCCAGATTGCGCTCATTATTTTGCTGATTTTTTGCCAATTCCTCCAACCGTTTACTTAGCGCTTCCTTATCTAGTTTATCCGCGATCTTATTGAGTTCCTCCAGCAGCCTTTCATTCTTTTTTGCTTCCAACTCCTGTCGCTCTAGGCGTTCTCGTAAAAGTTGGTTCAAATGTTCATCCTGTTGTTCCTTATTGAGATTATCCTTCAACTGCTTGCTGAACTTCTGCATCATTTGTTCCTGCTGCTGTTGTTTTTGGAGAAAATCCTTTATTCTATTTTGATCGCTAAAATTTAATTGGTTCTTCTCCAATTGACCCTTATTAATTTCCTTTAAAGCTTCCTTCTGTTCCTTGAAAACATCCAAAGAGCGATCCAAATTATCAATAATCGATTGTTGTGACTCGAGCTCTTTACTTCTTAGCTGATTACCATCCAACAAATTCATTGAAAATATTTGGGATTTACTGCTTTTACCTTTATGGATTGCATCATTGTCGATAGCTTCAAAATAAAAACTATAATTGGTCCCTACCTCTAATTCAAGACCGGACGGAAAAGTATAATAAAATTGATCAAAGTTTGAATTCGGTGTAGCTAACGATATCACCTGCATATCAGTCCTATCGTTATCAGGATAACACACCAATTTTATACTACTTAGTTTATAATCGTCAGAAGCCTCGCCGGCATAATAAGTTATATTTGGATTTAAACTATCCAAAACACTATATGCCGTTATAGACGGATAAGCATCTTTGATCACTTCGAAACGATACTCAAGATTTTCATAAGCCTCTACATGTTGATTCGAGGTGGATATCAAATAAGGGAAGTCCGTATATATGGTTTTGACAAGATCGAACCGATCGTCATATTTGCTGAAATTAAGGGCGGTATCTTTGGTCTTCAATAAAATGCTTTCGGTGAATGAACCCAAAATTTCCCAACTTACCTTTGTCCCTTCAGGAAAAGAGGCGTTACCGGTACTATTTATCACCTCGGAAGTTCTATTGGTATAACCAGGATAATCGAGCCTCATTTTAAAATTCTGTATCGCAGGCGCTTTCAATACATTAAGCATATAGTCCCTTGATCTTACACCATTGGCCATAAAGTAAAAAGATGTTTGTTCCAAGGGGGGTACAAACGTATATTGATAATATCCTTCCTGCCGTTGCAATAAAGACTCCTTTCCTTGAATAACGATATATATGCCCTCCGGGCGTACTTCCCCGATAGTTGTAACTTTAATCGTATAGGGCTTTGAGTCCAATATTTCCAAATCCTCCGACAATAAACTAAACTTAAAAGGCGCTGGTGGTTCATAGGCCAAATCATAGTGGACAACCCTATTTGCAGAACCAAAGAACGAGCCCAAATTGCCGGTTACCCAAATAATACTAATAAGTATAATTGGAAATATCAAATATTTCGCGTATCTCAAACTTTCCTTGATATTTACAGCCTTGACAAAGGGTACGGCTTCCAATTTGTCTGCCCTTTGTTCTATACTTGCCAAGAGCAGCTCAGTCCTATTGGAGTCCTCGACCAAGTCCAATAAATTGAACAACTTATCCCCCACCTCGGGGAAATGTTTGCCAATCAATACTGATGCTTGTTTATTGCTAATGCCCTTTTTTAGTCTAAAAAGGTAAAACAAAGGGGTAAGGATGTATCTAAAAAGAAGGAACAGTTCAACGCCTAAAAAAACAAACAAAAGTAAAAGGCGTCCGGTCGAATTTAACCAAAGGAAATATTCCACTGCCATCACCGCCATCGAAAAGAGCAATCCTAACACCAAAAAGAGCAATAAACCCTTAAGGAGCATTTTGCCATAATACTTTTTAATAAACTGTTTTAGTTTGTCGAGTATGTGTTCGTACTTATTCAATTTATAGCGCATTTATAACCAATATACTTGTTATCACAAATTTAAGTATCAATTTCTTGTTAAAAGATGCATCGGATACTATTTAACCCCAAATAGTTTATCGAGCAACTAATGGCAGTTTTGATCTGTCCAATAGCAAGTTAATAACAGCCACTAGACAATACCCTACTATTTTGATTGTTAACCCCTACTAACAGGAGTAAACGATCGTATATCGATTTATGATTTATCACAGGTGTTTATCCAGTGTTAAAATAGTTTCGCTATCCTTACCCATATGATTCCAAACATTGATTTTTTGGCGTTCATGGCAAATAAACCACCATGGTATTCCCCGTGCCTTTACCTTTGCGGCTGCTAAAGCAAAGCATCTTATAGTTTTCCCCTAATCCCATTGCTATTACTTAAATGACGTAACTGCTTTTTCGTAACTTTACCGCTTACTTTTATCAATGACCCAAAAAATTAGAGTTCGATTTGCGCCCAGCCCAACAGGAGGCCTGCACATTGGTGGTATCCGTACCGCCCTTTACAATTATTTATTTGCCAAGAAGCATGGTGGTGATTTTATTCTTAGGATAGAGGATACGGATCAGAATCGCTTCGTGGAAGGTGCGGAACAATATATCATCGATTCGCTTAACTGGTGTGGCATTCCCTTCGATGAAGGGCCTGGGAAGGAAGGTGCGTATGGACCCTATAGACAAAGTGAACGCAAAATGCTTTACAAGCAATATGCGGATGAACTGGTTGCGAATGGGAACGCTTATTACGCCTTTGATTCCAGTGAACAATTAGATTTCCATAGAAAACAACACGAGGCGAACGGAAAGGTCTTCATCTACAACTGGCATAACCGGCTAAAGTTGGACAATTCACTAACCCTAGCCCCGGCGGAAGTACTAAAACGTTTGGTTTCAGGAGCGGATTATGTGATTCGCTTCTTGACACAACAAGATAAAATTTTAAAACTGCAGGATATTGTTCGCGGGGAAATAGAAATTGACACCAATGTCCTGGATGATAAGGTCTTGTTTAAAAGCGATGGCATGCCCACCTATCATTTGGCCAATATAGTAGATGACCATTTGATGCAAATTACCCACGTAATCAGAGGGGAGGAGTGGTTGCCGTCACTTGCGCTGCACCAACAACTCTATGACGCGTTCAAGTGGACCGCCCCACAATTTGCCCATTTGCCTTTAATAATGAAGCCCGTCGGCAAAGGGAAACTAAGCAAACGCGACGGTGAAAAAATGGGTTTTCCAGTCTTTCCTTTAACTTGGAACGAATCTATTGGTTACCGCGAAGCCGGATATTTCCCTGAAGCCGTAGTCAATTTTTTGGCCCTTTTGGGCTGGAATCCAGGTACGGATCAAGAAATATTCAATTTGGCCGAATTGGTTCAAGCATTTTCTTTGGAGCGCGTACACAAGTCGGGAGCACGATTCGATCCCGATAAAACCAAATGGTACAACCATCAATATCTCCAAACCAAAGGCGATGCTGAACTTGCAGAAATGTTTAAATCAGTACTGTCAAATCATTTGCAGAATAGCGATCAGGGAAGTTTGGGCAGCAAACCCAAGTTTAGTTTTGGGTACATCACCAAAGTCGTCTCAATGCTGAAGGAAAGGGCATCCTTTGTATCTGATTTTTGGGAATTGAGTGATTACTTCTTTATCGCACCTGTCGGTTATTCGGAAGCTGCTGTGAAAAAGCAATGGAAGCCAGACACTGCCATCATAATGACCCAATTGGTAGCAATTTTGGAAGAAATCGTTCTATTTACTTCTGAAAATGTCGAGACAACCGTTAAAGAATGGATCAACGCCGAAGCGCTTTCCTTTGGAAAAGTCTTACCGCCCCTTCGTCTTGTTATTGTAGGCGATATGAAGGGTCCACATTTGTTCGATATCATTGGGATGATCGGCAAATCGGAAAGCATCTCCAGAATAACAAGGGCTACTTCCCTGCTATAATTTACAATACCTCAGTTTTTGTACCCGATTCGCAACATGATGGGTCACTCCACACCTTTTGTGCAGCATCTGTAACAAATACTGCAAATATGACACAGATACAACAAAGTCTCACTATCTTGAATACCACAACTTAAAATCATAACTATGGGCAATTTTTTATTTATTCCGATCATTTTTTTCGTACTGGTCATCCTTTTTTCCTCCTTTTTTACCGTCAAGCAGCAAACAGCGGTAATTATCGAGAGATTTGGTAGATTCCACAGCATCCGAAATTCAGGCCTTCAAATGAAAATTCCTTTGATCGACCGTATTTCCGCTCGCTTAGGCCTTAAAATTCAACAATTGGATGTCATTGTAGAAACCAAAACTTTGGACGATGTTTTTGTGAAGCTGAAAATATCCGTTCAATACGTCGTATTGAAAGACAAGGTATATGAAGCATTTTACAAACTGGAATACCCTCATGATCAAATTACTTCCTATGTTTTTGACGTTGTAAGGGCCGAAGTACCTAAAATGAAATTAGATGATGTTTTTGTCAAGAAAGACGATATTGCCATTGCCGTCAAAACGGAGTTACAAGAAGCGATGTTCGACTATGGATATGACATTATCAAAACACTTGTTACCGATATCGATCCGGATGGACAGGTAAAAGAGGCCATGAATCGCATCAATGCCTCGGAAAGGGAAAAAATTGCGGCCCAGTTCGAAGGTGATGCCGCTAGAATTCTTATCGTTGAAAAAGCTAAAGCGGAGGCGGAAAGTAAACGATTACAAGGACAGGGGATAGCCGATCAACGTCGTGAGATCGCTAGAGGATTGGAAGAATCCGTAGAAGTACTGAACAAAGTTGGTATCAATTCCCAAGAGGCATCCGCTTTGATCGTCGTTACCCAGCATTATGACACGCTCCAATCAATTGGCGAACATACCAATTCAAATTTGATTTTGTTACCCAACTCGCCCCAGGCAGGAAGTGATATGCTGAACAATATGGTTGCCTCATTTACGGCAAGTAATATCATCGGTGAGAATATGAAGGAGCAGAACGCAAAAAAGAAGGGATAAGATCCTTTTACCATTAAGAACCTCCTATACCACAGATTGGCATAGGAGGTTTTTTATTTTCCAGAAATACAACCTACCATCAGCGCAAAAAGTAAATGCCAATATAAATCGATTTTCTATCCTCCAACCGGCCATAGATATTAAAGCCCCTTTAACCTGGTGGCGAAAACAAAATACACGGACACTAGGGGTGAGCCATATTGTTCCAAACCTATTACGAACACACCAGGGGCCCGAACGTTCATGACGATGATCAAGTGCCTTGGTCTAAATTGATTCTAGCTCAAAACGCCTGAAAACAAGTCGTTTTCAATAGAAAATACCGATTGTAATAATTTATTGTATAGGTAATTCTTATATCAATCCTTTTGCTCAATTTTGGCCCATGTATCCCTTAAACCGACGGTCCGATTAAAAACCAGCTTATCGCCAGTGGAGTCAGGGTCGACACAAAAATACCCCAGTCGTTGAAACTGGATTTGATCCCCGGTCTTTACGGATGCAAGGCTGGGTTCCAAAAATCCAGTAATGACCTTAAGGGATTCAGGATTGACAAATTCAAGAAAATCTTTGTCCTTATGCGTGTCAGGGCTTTCCTCCGTAAACAAACGGTCGTACAACCTAACCTCGGCCGTCAAAGCGTGTTCCACCGATACCCAATGAAGGGTACCCTTCACCTTGCGAAGGCTTTCTTCGGTACCACTACCACTCTTGCTTTTTGGGTCATAGGTACATTGTATTTCGATTACATTGCCCTCGGAATCTTTGGTACAACTTTCCGCCTTAATGATGTAGGCGTTTTTCAGTCGTACTTCCCCACCTAATTTCAATCTAAAAAACTTTCTATTGGCTTCTTCCCTAAAATCTTCCTGTTCTATATAAATTTCCCTTGAAAATGGTACTTGCCTAATCCCGGCCGATTCATCTTCGGGATTGTTCTCCGCATCGAGCCATTCTTCCTTCCCATTTGGATAGTTGGTGATAACAACTTTAACCGGATCAAGCACCGCCATTACCCTTGGTGCAATTTTATTCAAATGCTCCCTTACATGGAATTCCAGCAGCGATACATCGATCAGGTTATCACGCTTTGCAATTCCGATGGTTTCCACAAAGTTCGTTATCGACTCGGGCGTATAACCCCTCCGTCTAAGACCGGAAATCGTCGACATCCTCGGGTCGTCCCACCCTTTGACAATACCTTGTGTAACCAATTGCAGTAATTTTCTTTTGCTTACTACGGTATGGCTAAGGTTCCGCCGGGCAAACTCCCTTTGTTTAGGGCGTACTTTACCAGGTTCATGTACCTGATCCAAAAACCAGTCATACAACTCCCTGTGCATGGCGAACTCCAAGGTACAAAGCGAATGCGACACCTGTTCAATATAATCGCTCTCCCCATGTGTCCAGTCGTACATAGGGTAAATACACCAATCGGTATTTGTGCGATGGTGTGCCTTATGGAGTATGCGGTACATAATTGGGTCCCTCATCAACATATTCGGAGAAGCCATGTCAATTTTAGCCCGAAGGACATGGGTTCCCTCTTCGTATTTTCCAGCCTTCATCGCCGCGAACATTTCCAAATTATCCGCTATAGGACGACTGCGAAACGGGCTATTGGTACCTACTTGTGTCGGACTGCCCTTCTGTTCCGCCATAAGTTCGGACGTTTGACTATCTACATAGGCCTTTCCCTCCTCGATCAAACGGACTGCCCAATCATACAATTGTTGAAAATAATCGGATGCATACCGTTCGGTATCCCATTGGAAGCCCAGCCATTTAACATCGCGCTTTATGGCGTCGACATATTCCTGTTCTTCCTTTGCGGGGTTGGTGTCGTCGAACCTTAAATTTACAGGCGCATCGTAGCGTAGCCCCAATCCGAAATTCAGGCAAATGGAACTCGCATGGCCGATGTGCAGATACCCATTCGGTTCAGGAGGAAAGCGAAAACGCAGCAAATTTTTTGAAAAGCCTTCAGCAAGGTCTTCTTCAATGATGTGTTCAATAAAATTCAGTGATCTGGCAGCCTCGCCCATAGTGTTTATTTTGAGGCACAAAAGTAGCAAAAATGGGGTTACGGCAGTATATAAAAAGGCCTTACCATGCATTAACCGCATTTCACAACATATTTAATAGCACCTACAACATTAAATTCCTCTCGCGGTAATTATATGACATATTTGTTATTGATAACTGTATAATCCATTTTTGATGATTCGGACCAACGGCCTGAAACATCGTTAAAAAGAGATAGTTTATGCATTAAATCCAGTCCCAAATCTGGAATAGACACGGTAGTGAACTTAAACCTACACCACTTATGAAAACAAAACTATTCAACAGCATGCCCCTTCTTATCATGGCAATCTTGCTAATGGGCACCTTACAAGTTTCGGCACAAATAATAATACAGGCACCACAACCCGCGGATAACCCCAACTTGGGTGGAAATTCCCCATGGCCCTATATCTGTGCAGGTAACTCGGGCTTTAACCAGTACTACGCCACGGTCACTTGGACCGGAACACCCAATAGTGGCAATGAATGGATATTGGAATTGTCCGATGCTACAGGAAACTTCGGTTCTCCTACAGAATTGGCACGTTCGGCCGACAATGCCCTAGTGCAAAATCCTGGGTTCGAGTTCGGTATTCCGACCGACACAAGGGGCGAGGGTTATAAGCTACGGGTACGAAGTACAAACCCAGCCAAAATAGGTGCATCATCCCCAGCATATAGCATGTATTATATGGATTATGTCTCCAATTTTAATATTAGCCCTAATGGTGACGGTAGTACCGGGGATGTGTGTAGTACCTCCGCCATCAACCTTACAGTAGATAACATACCAAATGCAGCTACCTATATCTACCAGTGGTACAGAAGTGGTACTCCGCTTTCCGAAACCGGACCAACCATACTGGCCGATCAAGATGGGGTGTACCAGGCCTATATCGATTACGGTGCATGTACCGGAAATAGCAATGCGTTTTCCAATCTGGTAATGGTTACTATTGGTTCTACGGGCGAAGGTATTGCCATTAGCCCACCTACCAACACAGCTTTATGTGCCGGTATTAATGAAACCCTTAGTATCAATAAGACTGATTCCTCATGGAATTATCAATGGTTTAAAAATGATGTTGCCATTCCTGGTGCAACAGCGACTTCTTATTTGGTAAATGGAAGTGTCGCAGGATTCGAAGGAGATTATCAAGTTCAAATATCCGCTTCGGGCATTTGTAATGAGCGGTCTGCTGCGGTTAACATCACCAATGCCGATGCTTTTACAGTTACTAGGAACAATCCTGCAAATATCGTCCTTTTGCCGTCCCAGCCTCAAACCCTGAGCATAAGTACAACGGCCATTTCACCCACTTATCAGTGGTACCGAGACGGTAGCCCGATTAGTGGTGCAACCAATAACACATTGGACATAACCCTGGAAGGCAGTTATTATGTTGCCGTCACCCAAGGGGGTGGAACATGTCCGGGAACGGTAAAAAAATCTGAAAACACCACCGCGGTAGTACCCGCGTCATTCGAAATTATCGTTGATTATGCCTCCTCTTACTCTGCATGTGTTACCACTAGCATAGTATTGGAAGTACGCACGATCAATGCCGTTGATATATCAGGTACTAAAAGTGATGTTACCACTTCGCTTATCGATTCCTTCACTTATCAATGGAAAAAGGATGGTGCCGATGTGGTTGGTGCCACTGCCAAAAATATTAGTCTTACTAGTACGGTTGAAAATGGTGATTATACCATAGACGGCACCTTGAGCACCTATAATGAAGCCTCAAGCAGTGTGTCCGTCCAATTATTGACCAGTGATACCGTCGCCATAAATAGTAGCGGAACGGTATATTGTTCCGGCTCCGATACGCTTACAATTAGCAGCGACAGCGACCTTAGTGTCGAAAGTTTTGCTTGGCAGAAAGATGGGGTTTCGATCAACACGACGGATACCGCCCTAATTGTTGCCGAGCCAGGTATATACCGATTGGTACTAGACAAAAATGGATGTGACCTTATTTCCAATGAAATCTCAATAACACCTTTGGACCCCAACCTGATCCAATTGGATATTACAGGCGATGTAATATTTCCGGAAGGAAGTTCGAAAACCATAAGGGCATCCGGAGGTACCGCATACCAATGGTATGATGCCAACAACACCCTTGTAGGCAGTGATGCTAGCTATACTTTTACAGTAGACGGAGACTATATATTGGTTGCCAATATTGATAATTGTGAAATTACCAAGCAGGTGAAGGCAGTATATTTAGATCTTTTTAACATCCCTAATGTTATTACACCTAATGCCGACGGCGCTAATGACCTTTGGGTAATACCCAATTCTTTCTCCAATAAGACGGACGTGAACGTTATTATTTATAACGATCGTGGGGTAGAAATCATGAACGTAATGGGCTACCGTAACAATTGGCCAGAATCGAGTGTATCATTCCCCAACCAAAATATGGTGTTCTATTATGTAATAAAAAAAGCAAGTGAAACGTTAAAGCAAGGTACCATAACCGTTATCAGATAACCCATAATGAAATTTTTAAAATTCATATCGCTTTCCCTTATCGCCATTGTTTCGATGACGACGGATTTGCATGCACAAGAGGATGACCCTATTTTACCCTACAGGGTCGCTCCACAGAACCTATTGAAATTCAATAGGTTCTTGATCAACCCTACCTTTTCAACGGTACGGGAAGATAAGTCTTATGTGAATCTACTACATAGAAACCAATCGGTACAATTTCAAGATAACGACCAAACCTATTTTTTGAGTTATAGTGGTCGTATAGGTGATAAAAGCGGGCTGGGATTAAGTCTATACTCCCAACAAATTGGTCCAGTCTCCAATATTGGGGTACTCGCAAATTATGCCTATGGCATAAAACTTAGCGATAAAAGTAACTTTACCTTTGGAGGTAACTTAGCCTATTATAGTACAGGGCTGAATCGAAACAGTATAGACGTTGTGGACATTAACGATTTTGTACTGAGCGGTACAGAAGACAGCAATGTACTATCATTTCAACCTGGTTTTAATCTCTCTTATGGGAAATTCGATTTTGGGGCCTATGCCGAAAACTTGATCGAATATAATTTAAAAACCAGCAAATCATTATCGGAATTTAAGGACAAGGCTTACTCGGCACATTTGCAATATACCCACACCTTCGAAAATGCTTCGGGCATTATGGAGAGCGCACGTCTAATGCCCTTGGCCCGGGTTCGTATGAACAGCCAACGTGTGAGATCTAATAGCGATACCGACCTCACATTGGGTGGGAGTCTTATTTTAGACCTTCCCAAAATAGGCTGGTTACAAGGTGGTTATGATAATTTTTATGGCGCCTCGGCCGGAGTAGGATTTAATATCAACAAAAGACTTTCCCTCGGATATACTATGGAAAAAGGTTTCGCCACGGATTTTGACAACCTTGGTGTAACCCATGAGATTTCCTTTGCCTATTCCTTCACGCCGAACCTTACCGAAGACCGTGTGATGCTCGAAGAAGGAAATGACGACTTAGTCGATAATGACGTGTTGGATAAAAATAATCTTGCCTCAAATGAAGAGATCGAAGAATTGAAGCGAAAGTTGGCAGAGAATGATGCCATCATTGCAGAATTGATGTTCCGACAAGATTCTTTGGAGGCGAATCGACAAACAGATTTGGAAAGGCGTTTTGATATGGTCATGAAAATGGTTCGAAATGAGACCAAAGGACAACGACCCGATGTCGAGAAAAATGCGGAAGCATTATTTATGAACGGTCAGGGAAACAACAATGCGGTTGCAAATAATCCCCGCGATAAGGTATACGACGAAACAACCCCAAAATCGAAGGAAACAGCCATAGCCTCACCAATAACCACAAGGCCCGATCCATCAACCGAGACCAAGAGAAGACCATCTACCACCAAGGATAAGATACAAAATAGCACTAAAGCCCAATTGGCCGATAAAGACGCGATCAAGAACCGGAAGTTCCGTAATCTAGAGGGCGTAAAAGATGGCTACTATGTGGTCGCAAACGTATACAAAGGAGGTCATTATATGGACAAGTTCATGAATGATCTCAACGAACGCGGTATCGTAACTGACTATATAGACAACCCTGCAAATGGTTTGAAGTATGTGTATCTTGAGCGGTACGATAAATGGGAAGATGCCGCAGCAGCCTATAAAAGTAATTTGGGTGGGACATACACGGATGACCTATGGATCATGAACGTTGATAATCGATACACCAATGAGGCGTATGCAAGCAATGTGGAGAAAATCAAGGAGAAATCGGCAAAGTATGATACCGCCATTTCGCCAAACAATACCGTCGTAAAGGACAGAATAGCCGCTTCGGAAATTACACCAAAAAACTATAAAATTGATGGTATCGGGTCTGGCTATTATATCATTGCCAATGTATTTGCCAATGCGAACAATGCGAAACGCTTTGTTAGGTTATTGAATTCCTATGGTTTAAGCGCTAGTTATTTCATCAATCCAGAAAACAACTGGAGGTATGTTTACCTTAAAAAACATGAATCCTGGAACAATGCCTTAATTTCTTACTATTCCAAGTTGAACGACTCGTACGAAGACAAAATGTGGATCATGCGGGTAAACCCACATAGTATAGCGTAGGGTACGGCAATAATCCTTTCGCATCAAAAAAAAGCACCTCCTATTTTTGATGAATAAGCGAATCTGCATTTGTCCCCAGATCTATGCCCCAAGCTAGTTCCATTACCTAAGTAAGTAATCCTTATCAAGCCTTGTTACGTTTCATGACTCCGGACCCACATTGTCCTGTGGCGTATATAGAAAACTAGACCTCTCTAGCTTGATTCCTGTTTAAGCCCATTACAAAGCACTGCCAAGTCTATATGGCTCGGTACATATATGCCCATTCCGACCCGAATAATCCATTCATGGGGAAGTAAGTTAATGTCACTTTCCATTGACATTGAACCAGTCCTTAACGCGTATAATGCACCTATTTGAAAAGACACCATAAAATCCAACGTTCCTACTTAAAATACGCTCCAACCGAGCTTCAAAGTAGTGTTATAAGCGGCCATAATCCCATCCAATAAACTCTTAGATTGTTTACACCTTCCACATCGTAGCCCGCTTAAAAGGGGTTATTGAATTACAGCTGTACGATAAGGGATAAACAAATCTGGCCTAAAATATTCCTTAAAGCCTACTTCATTTGGATTCCCTTGTCCGGCACTAAAATCGATATGGCCAGATCTATAAGACCATCCTCTTTGTACTTATGCCAAAACTCGCGTCGCAAAAATATGATTTCCGGAATCCGTACAACTTCTCCATTGGGAATATTCCAACGGACAATTGCGTATTCTGATGCCGTTTTATATTCCTCTAATTACGTATTTCACCATGCCGGATCAGGGGCGGTTTTAGTCATTCCAAGATGGATATTTAGCCCACATTATCATATCCTATTTTCTACTCGATAAACGGTAATCATCATAAAAATGCAGGAATTGGAGAATTCCATACCATATTTAAACAGGGTTTCACAACATAAACCGACCATACCACAACATTAAATTCTACCCCTCATTATTAAGCTTAATATTTGTTATTGGTTGTATCCAAATCGATGCATCATTTAAAAGTGCACGAATATGGTCACTCCCAAGAAGTACTAAAAAGCTTGACCAAACCTTAAATATTTGCCAGTTACACCAAACTTGCTGACCAAATGAAAATTAAGACTACCAACCGTTTACTGCTTATTTGCTTTGTTTTTCTAGGCAGTCTATCCGCATTTTCACAGGTGAAAAACAACTTCGATGTCCGCTATGAAGCCGATATCCGCGGTGAACTCACCTTTATTGCCAATAACATCGTCAGTAGACAAACCGACGGCCATTGGGAAGGGCGTGGACGAAGAAGAGTCTGGGTGCCAGGAGCGACCCCAAATGACCCTTATAACGATACAGGAAATTCTTCCGAGTACAACGACAGTTTTAACATGCAATATATTGACGTTGATGCAGATGGCACAACGTTTAGCTCCAGTAGCGCAACCTTGGACGTGCCCGACGCGGACTGTGCCAAAATTAGGTATGCCGGACTCTATTGGTCAGCAGTATTCAACGATACGAATAGAAGCGATTTCAACCAGGTCAAATTCATGATCCCCGGGGGTGCCTACCAAGATTTAACGGCAGATGAGATTCTTTTTGACGGTTATGGCGATGCGGATTTTGGCAGTTATAGTCCATATGCCTGTTACAAGGATGTAACCACCCTTGTCACGGCTAACGCCAATCCCAATGGCGACTATTTTGTAGCCAACGTTAGGGCAAGTACCGGCGGTGGTATTACAGGGGGCATATCAGGAGGTTGGACCATGGTCATTGTCTATGAAAACCCAAACTTACCAGGCAACAAATTCATTACTACTTTTGATGGTTATGCAGGAATAAAGTCAGGAGAAAGTGTCGACATTCCCATCAACGGATTTACGACACTTCCGGCACCGTTTAACGTAAGGGCAAAACTTGCTGTTGCGGCTTTGGAGGGGGATAATAAAATAGGCGGGGATGGTCTGGAAATAAATGCCAATGGTACTTTTTTCCCAGTATTCAACAATACAAATCCAATACCTCCGACATCACCGACGGTAAACTTTTTTAACTCGACCATTAGTATCGATGACAATATCGTTACCACCAGAAATCCAAATAGTATCAATACATTGGGTTGGGATGTCGATCTTCTCAGTATATTAAATACCTCAAATAACGTCATCCCAAACGATGCCACAAGTGCCATTCTTAGGGCAAGCTCATCTCAGGACAAATATGATATCTTCTTTGCTTCATTTGACGTAGAGATAATTGCACCGAACATTGTACTTGAAAAGAAGGTGCAGGATATTGGCGGCACCGATATCACGGGTCAGGGCGTAAACCTTGGGCAGACCTTGGATTATGTACTGTCATTTCAAAATATTGGGAATGATCATGGTAACAATTATACCATCCGCGACGTACTTCCCGAAAACGTATCAACCCCGAATGGTTTTGACTTCACGGCGGCGGAGATTACAATGCCCCCTGGTGTTACCTATGTCTATGATTTGGCTACAAATACCGTAGTTTTTACAATACCGAATGACCTTGTGGAAATCGGCCGCCCGGCATATACCATCCGGATGCGGGTAAAAGTCGCGGAAAATTGCTTTGACTTTGTCAATGCCTGTTCCGACCTTATACAAAATATAGCCTATTCGACCTATTCAGGGATCGAGAATTCTGCCCAGGTAACCGATGATCCTAGTGTATCCGACTTTGACAATTGCGGTTTTGTCGTTCCCGGGGCGACCAACTTCTTATTGGACGACCTTGCCGATTGTACTTTTTCACGTACCGTAGAGTTATGTGGAAGCAACGTAATACTAGATGCGGGCGATAATTTTGACGACTATATTTGGGTTTATGATGCCAATAACAACCAAGTCATTGACGCCACCGATCCAGTTGTAGATGATGGCGATCCCGACAATGACCCCAGTACCCAGGTGGTTACCGCCTTGGGCACCTATATTGTAGATAAGATCGTTGCCGATCCCTGTAAAGGATTTAAGGAAATCATTACGGTGGTGCCCTTTGGTAACGGTACCGTTACCCATCCGGTCATCGATTATTACAATGCGGTAAATGCCGATGGCGATCCGTCTAACGACCTACCCGGTGAAATAGTCCAATGTAGTATCGACAACTCCTTAATGCCGAAACTCTTTCTCTGCGGCATCAACGACACCCGCCTCATACAGGTCAATATTGTCGATGCACAAAGTCTCGTATGGGAAAAGTTGGATGAGGGAAGTTGTGCCGCCTCTGGTGATGATTGTGCCAATAAGTCCTTGACTTGCACCTGGAACCCGCAAGGTACCGGTAACAATTATATGTTGACCGGAGAAGGCAAATACAGATTGGTGGTCACCTATCAAAATGGTTGTACAACCCCTTTTTATTTCAATGCATTCCAGAACAACTTGGATCTCCAGTACAACAAAACAGATATCATCTGTGCCAACCCAGGTAATATTACCATAACCAACCTTGGGGGCGGATATGGATATCAATTGGTGAATTCGACCACCGGTGCCGTTTTAATTCCGTTTAGTGCGAATAACGGTCCTAGTTTTGATTTTGGAACAGGAGAAAATGGCGGATATCGAGTAGAGGTAACCCAATTGGATGGTTCTGGAGATCCCATTTTAGGAGCCTGTGTTTTCAGTACGCCTGACATAGGAATATTGGAAAGGAATGTTCAGATTGATGTAGCGACGACACCTGCCACTTGTATTGCCATGGGGTCAATTACTATTCAAGTGACCAATGCCGAAGCCGATTATGAATACGAAATTCGCTTGGATGACGGTTCGAATGGAGGGCTAGGTACTTTGGTCGACGATGAAACAGCCCGACCAGAAAACTATTTCACCTTTAACAACCTTAATCCTGGAAATTATATCGCAATAGCCAAGACAGGTGATGGTTGTGTTTTGAGTGAGCAGGTCACCATTGTTGATAATGATGATCTGGATCTGAACGCAAGTGTCACACAACAAATAATATGTGGTAATGGGGTTGCAACTATGATGGCTACCGGAGGGCAGCCAAACTACTCCTATGCCATTTGGACCTATGTAGATGAGGGTGGAACAACTGTTATTTCCTATCCTACGGTACAAGATATTTCTCCCGTATCGTTTCAAACGTTTGCCGACATCAACATTTTAAACCCTGGCGATTACACTTTTGTAGTTGTCGACGATAACAATTGTTCCTTTGTCTCCAATGAGATTACTTTTGTTGAACAAGAATTAGAATATACTACATCCGCTACCGATGAGACTTGTTTTGGTATGGGGGACGGCTCCTATACGGTGAATGTTACCAATAGTAATGGATACACCGTTTCATATGCCTTAACATATCCGGATACTTCCACGGTATTGAATACGTCGGGTACGTTTACAAACTTACCGCAGGGGGATTATATTTTGGATATCTATCAGTCCAGCGGCGGCTCTTCTTGTGATCTTGAAGAATTCTTTACCATCGGTGGCCCAGCAGATGGTATATCGGCAGACGCGGTTCTTACTGCGCCTTATACCTGTCTTCAGACCGGCACCATTGAGGCCCAAAATGTTGCAGGTAGTACCGCACCTTACGCCTATAGTATAGATGGAATCAATTTTGTATCCGGACCTGGTGCGGAAACCTTTTCCAATCTAACCCAAGGAACTTATAATATTACCGTAAGGGATGCCAACGGATGTATCTTCTTAACAAACCCTGTTACCATAGATCCCCTAAACGAACCGAGTGATCTGACTTTTGTATCAACACCTCCAAATTGCCCTACCGAAACCTCTGACGTAACGGTAACGGTTGTTGACGGCAATACCCCTTTTGTTTTTGAGATCATTGCTCCCTCTGCGATTGCATCGACTTCCAATACGGCTAACACCGCAAATTTCGATGGGTTGGCCCCGGGCACCTATACTTTTAGGGTTACCGATACCAAAGGCTGTTCCTATACGGAAAGCTATACGATACCCCCAGTTGTAAAAATTGATGTAATAGGCCAATTGATTAGCGATGTTACCTGTTTTAACGACACTGACGGGGAAGCACTTTTTACCGTATCGGGTATTAGTACTACCTATGATTATAGTGTAACGGGGCCCGCAAATTTCAATGCGAACAACCAGACCAATACCACTATCCCATTGACCAATTTGGACGATGGTGTTTATACCATAACGGTTACCGATAATGGCACAAATTGTACCGATACTGCGACGGTTACCGTTCAAGCGCCTACTAGCCAATTAACCATTTCCTTCGTTGAAACACAGCCAAGCTGTACCTCGGATGGCAGTGTAATTTTATCGGCAAATGGAGGTTGGGGTAGTAATACCTTTGGTCTTACCTATCCAGACGGCGTTACCATTGTAACCAACGCCACTGGGTCGTTCTCCGCATTGTCCCAAATAGGCCTATATAACGCAAGCGTCACAGATGTGAACGGCTGTATCGCCACCACGAGTTTTACCTTGAATGCCGCGGTCGTTCCTGTGCTACAAATAGTCCCTAATGCGCTTTGCTATACCAGCGCTGCAGGCCTAACCTTGACGGCAAATGTTGTCTCCGGCGGTGATGGAAATTTTCAATACAGTCTTAACGGCGGCACCTATACCGCTTCAAACACCTTTGCGGGATTAGCCCCAGGAAATCACAGCATTACCGTAAGAGATGGGAAAAACTGTAC
>TARA_R110002167_G_scaffold332349_1_pt1 | contig 18739 bp, 9 predicted proteins | sample TARA_R110002167 | Tara Oceans TARA_R110002167 (sample SAMEA4398238) | marine metagenome | biome: Polar Biome; feature: [MES] marine water layer (ENVO:01000295) within the mesopelagic zone...; material: water (ENVO:00002006), including particulate matter (ENVO:01000060) such as...... | reverse complement strand
GGAGCTGGAGTTGTAGAATCTATGCCCTCGGTGTATGCGGTGATAGATGTTTCCCCGAGGTACTCTTTTTGAAAAGTCCAACCCACTTGCGTTATCACACAGCCGGGCGGGGTTCCATTTAATTTCGCCTTAGCTTTATCTAGAAATTCTTCAGGATTGGCTGCGCAGTCCCCTGAGGTAGCGCTGGTTAAGGAAACCTCTGCTCTCACAGTCGCAATATTGGTTCCTTTAGCTTCCGCCACCCAGCCTACATTAGTTAGTGTTCTTACCACATTTTGATAAGACTTTGTACTAGTCACTGTGGGCCCAGAAACCGTATAACAGCCATCAGTTATGTTGGGGGAACAATCATTTTTCCACGGGCTGTCCGAGTATACAACCGTATAATCACCTTTGGCGCTATAAGGATTGTAGCTCGACGATTCAGATATTATTTGGTTTTTGTCTGCATAGCTGCCATCATAGGCGTTTTCAGCGGTGGTTTTGGCCGTGGTTTTCTTAGTCTCGAAAGTAGACTCTATACCTTCCCATCTGGGGTGACCCCCATCCGCATCTAACTGGAGTCCACACTCTCCATTGATACTTCCTTTTACTGTAGTTTTCAAAACAGGTCTATTAGCCCCTGCGCACCTTACATTGGAGTTGCTCGTACTAGTGGATTCGTTAGCGCTATAAGTATCAGACTCTGCATTTGCTGGGCAATTATCCATATCAAGCGAAAACGTAATGCTTCCATCGTTACTTGCCGCTCCTTGATTCGTGGACGTGATACACTGCGTAGAAATAGAATTTTTTATAGAGGAGTTTAGCCCTCCATAATAATCGTTCCCTAGGGCGTCTTGTATTGAGTCGATAAAATCTGTTAATTTATCTGCGGCCGAGTTCGCTTTCCATGCGTTGTAGCCGCTAGTGGCCGCATCTGCATTGCTCAAACTTCCCCCACCAACGCCTTTCACAGTACCTTTCATGGCGCCTTTTGTGCATTTAGCCCCTCCTTGAGTATCTGCATTCTGCGCGCTCATAGTATAGGTAACGTTATGATAAGGGCCGGTAGCAGCACTGTCTAAATCCGTTCCCGTATAGGCTATAGAAGTTGTACGAGTACTTGAGTAGTTTCCATTTATATAATCCCTAGTGAAAGAAGAACTGGATTTTACTCCCGACTCACCTGCTCCCAGCATCTTTAGATCCCAGCCACCAGCTACGGCGTAAGCTGATAAATCAATATAATCGTTCCAGTCCACATTGCCAGTAAATATAATATCATTCGCCCATTGTTCTGCCTCAACTAACCTTCCTGCCGCAGAAGCATAATTTTCATTCTCCTCGTATTTAGAATGGGTTGTCACTAAATCAAAATCGTTACCAAAACTTGCCGCCGCCTTTTCGCTAATTGTGTATTTTTTAGCCTTGACGTCTCTAGATACTGTTATAGAGGATGTCCATGAAACTGGGTCGTCTTCACCACCGTCAAAAGAATTAGTGTCATCAGGACCTCCATCCGGCATTATATAGGATAGAGAAGTGGTTACGTCGTTAGTTTGAGAACCTTCGGAAATAGAATAATCAGAAAGCCTCCCCTCCCCTAGGTAAGCTCCATTGGCGTATACTTGAGTTTTCTCTGTGTTAGTATATTTATCTTGACTTGCCGCCATTCCTTCCACCACGGCGCCATTTCCTGAATTCAATAAATCCAAATTCCTTACATCTATAGATACGGTTTTTGTACGTTTAATCCACTCTCCAGTGGACAATTCCACACCTCCCAGCAGTCCAGTACAAGGATTGCCGTGGCTCCCATTATCCCACGAATAATTTATCCCCAAAGAGGTTACATTATTAAATTTTGTACTACTTGCCCTATCCGACTCCATCTTATTCCTTATTCCTTATAATATGTACTAATCCATTTTTTTTAAACTCTCATGCGCTCAGGCCAAGCTCTTTATTAACTTCAGCCGTTATTACATTCCTTGTCTCTTCAGTATTCAATTGCGCCCTAACTATACCCGGGATTACTTGCTGCATGATCTCCACTATCGTTGTCGAAATTTGCTCGCCAGCAGAATCAGCGGCTACTTGCACCGAAACATCCGGGACGTTTACTTCAACCGCTATTTGACCACTGACATTTCCTAGAGCGCTCGATAATGCACTCATTTGAGATCCTAAGCTACCCGCGCTTACCTCAATAGAGTCCGGGATGGATATCCCTGCTATAGAGTTCATCAAACTCTTGGTTGCGGCGGTCAAGGGACGGATATTATCAGTATACTTTTGCCCCATCTGCACCCCTGCATCGGCAAGCAGTTTCGCTGAGTCCTCTATGGATTTTGAGCGATCACCAAATATTTTAGCTGCCTCTAGTATGGCGTATGAAGCTTCCGTTATCAGCGTCATGTCCATGCCTGCAAAATTAGGAACAAACCCAGAAGCTGAACTTCCATATGGGTCAAAGTTGAACTTGCTTTGGACCGCTTTTTTGTAGCCCGATGCGGCTTTTGAGTTGCTGGGTGGAGCGATAAACGGTTGAGAAACTCCCGGCTTACGAAAGACAGATTCTTGAGTGTTGTAAGCGGTTTTTCCTGCACCGGGTATGTTCATGGTTTTCACCTGCCCGGCAGTTACTGGAGTTTTATATCCAGCGGTTTGTGACGCAGCAATCTCTCCAGCTATTGCAGAGAAGTTCGGGACGAAACCTCTGCTGGCGACAGGTGGCGCAGGTTCCTCAGGGGCCGTAGTCTCTCTGAGTCCCTCCAACCACTCCTTAATTCCATCTATGAGTCCCGTGGGGGTCTTTCGCCCCTGAGTGAGGTATCCAAAAGGCGCGTATTTCTTGGCCACGTCGAGTCCTTTTCCTTTTGAGTATTCTCTCATCTCCTTAATTAATTTTTCTTTGGCCTGCTCAGGCGATAAAGCTGCGGTTTGTGGGTCAGCCCCTTCCGAGTCCAATTGAAACGGGTCTGTAGAATTTCCATACAGCAAATTATGTATAGCGTCAACTCTACCTTGGTCGATATTTGAAACTAGTTCTTTTCCTTTTGTTATCTGCTCTGGCGTAAGTGCGTTTCCTCCCTCCGGGCCCTTCTTATAAGGGTTATACTGACCGTACGCGGTCTGTTTAGGGTTGGTATATTTATTTATTAATGTATCGCCTTGTAGGCCACCTTCCCCATATTTTAGTTTCCATCTCTCTTTGTTAATTGGATCCTCACCGAGAAGTGTCTGGAAAAGGCTTCCCTTATTACTTTTACTTAATGAAGCCACGTAAGGAGGGTAACGTTCTGCTCTTTCCTTGTCGACGTTAGTCAGTATGTCTGACAACCAACCCTCTGCTCCTGCTTTTGTTTCTCCATCTTTGCCGCTGTCTGGGTTATTAAACTCATCCCATCTGTTCATTACGGTCCGGAGAGCGTACGCCCTAAGTTGGGTTAAATCACCTTCAGATAATGCGCTAGCTTTATAGGTTTGTAGGCCATTGTCGTCTCCAAGTACATTTTCCTTCTCGGCTTCGAAATCACCCCCGAACATATTGGAAAAATCCCAAATTGGAGCACCTGAACTAAAACTCTTGTCCATCAAGGATTTTCCAACGGAACTTTTCATTAAACTGGAGAAACTTAAATTATCAATCACATATTTCGCACGAGGGTTGTTGTCTCCTGCCGACCCAATTAAAGCGTCTCGTATTTGTTTTCTGACTGATTCGTATACGATTCCTCCGTCCGCATCTTGATTTCTTACGTCCTGCGCTATGTCGGACACCTCAATGGCCCCAGCAGCCTTAAATAGTTTTTCAGGAGTTTTTCCTCCCTCTCTTCTGGTGTTTCTGATCATGCCTCCCCCGGCAGTTGATCTTCCGCTATCCATCACCGACTCGATTAGATTTCTATACCACTCTCCCTCCAGCCCCGGCACCGTGCTCCCAAGCCCTCTTGCTCTAGCAAAGTCGATAATTTCGGAAGTTCCCGCCGCATTCATTATGCCATAGCTATGAAAGCTCTGCAAGTATTGGTCGGCGGTCATCGTGCTTCCCAACTCGCCTGTACCTCCGAATAGAGAATTTCCGGCGTCGGCTGGGCTCGTACCTTGGGGCGCCCGACCGTTAAAATATTTATCCACCATTTTTTTGTAGGGAGACTCTCCTCCCCCTATAGACTCTCTATCAAAACGAAAGCCCTCATTATAGGTTTTGTTCCAAAACTCCACGCCATCTTGATTCGGTATGCCTGCTCCGAAACCTTTTGAATATAAAAACGCTAGTCCATTTTCGTCATCATCCAGAACTTGCAGCTTCCTCTTTCGCGCTTTTATTCTCTCTAGCAATCTTTGTCGATCTGGAGTATCTTTTGTGAATTTTCTTTCTCTCTCTACATCCTTATTAAGTCTTTTGTTTAGATCATCTCTCCTTGCGCTAAGTATTTGTTTATATTTGTAAGCGTTTTCTATTACCTTTCTTCCCGCTCTTTTCTCGAAAGCATCCCCCACTAAATCAACAGGCTTTTGCATGAGAGCTCGATAAATATTGTCTCTCACCAAGGAATCTGGCGTCTGATCTGCTTGCACTTCTGGTATTTGGGGAATCGGAGGTAAGTTAAGGTTCTCTTGGAATTGATCCAGAACCGGGGCCACGCTAGCTCGAGATTCCTCCAAGCCCCCCAAGTCCCAGTCCGCCGGAATGAAAGCAGGGTCATCCACGTCGCCTATAGGCAGTTGTCCTGTCCGTTCTGTCTCGGCTTCTTCCACTAACGCATTTCTAATTACTTCGTAAGCATTTTCTTGATCCCGTGCGCGTTCCTCTCTATTGGTCCATGTTGCGCGAGCCTCCTGAATTTCCTCAAGGCTAGGAACGACACCAAGGACAGCTTCGACTTTATGAGCAAGGCCAGTTTCCTTAAGGCGATTTGCAAACCCCTCTTGAGTATTCGCCAACACATTCTGAGGCTGTTTTCGGGAAATATCTAAACCGCTATCGAAACGCTCAGAGGGATCGCTGATGTCGACGTTACGTACTACGTTGGATGACCAAGCGTCACCAGAAGGGTGCCCCAATTCTTTTGGGTAAACCCCCTCAGACGCCGACGCTTTAGTCGATTCGTAAAATGGTATGTATTTATTTAACTGGGCGCCAAATTTATTCAAATGCTCTACCTGAAGCCCGGTACTCATATTGCCCGCCCTACTCAAGCCCCCCGCTAATTTCTCCCTCAACTTCGTCTTATTAATTTCGTTCTGGGCCGAAGCCTCACGCAGCTGGCTTAGAGTCCATGGCGTTAGATCCTCGTTCGATTCATATCCATCTTGAGTAGGCTTTAACCCTCCTACTGGAATATAAAAACCCATCCCGTCATCGCTATCGCTAAACTTATCGGCAAATTTATCGGCTTCGAACATCCCATAAGCTCGCGCCAGCAGAGAGTCTTTTTTCCAAATAGGCGCTCCAATATGGGACGAATCGACATTAAAACCCCTACTCAAGCCAAAATTCGTAAGTGCCCGTAGGTTCCTGTAGTCGTCCCACAGCGCATGTTGTTTTTCTGGGATTGGAATGTTTAGCCTTCCTCCATTAGGTATTGGTTCGCTCAATTTTCCGAACAAATTGTCGAGGTCTCCCAGCCTGTTGGCGGAACGTAGCATCTCTACAATATCTCCACCCCCCGATTCTTCTCCAGCGAACGGAACCCAGCCGCCCCAGTCTTGATTCTGTTGACCTGCTACTGCTTGATCAACAGTTTCAAGGGTAACACCTCTTCCCGAACTTATAAATCCCTTAGAAGCCTCCATCTGACTTATTAATCCTATTTGACTAGACGCTCCCCCCGCAAATTCACTATCGTATTTCGACCGTAATTTTTGGTAAGCACTCTCCTTGAACGCCCCGGCATTCGAACGTATTATAGGGTTTGAAGTGTAGTCGGCCCGAGCCGATGCAGGGGAGTTACCATTCCTCTCGGCCGCCTCTCTTACGTGAGCAGCTTTGTTGTAGTAATTTTCATATTCTGGGGGGAAGATGTAAGGAAGGGTAGGAATAAACTCGTCATCACTATAGGGACTTGAAACAGTCCTAGATTGCGCAGAGATCTGGTCGGCTGTTAAATTACTAAATCCTCCACTATAGATCTTTGCGAATCTAGCTCCCCCGGCGTTGCCTTCTGGAACAATAGCCCCAGCGGTTTCAAAATTTCTGGCTAGCTCAGTCCACTTCCTCACCCATTCTACAAATCCCGTCTCCCCTTGTGCTTTTCCCTCGTTGGCGATTGGCCCATAGTATAATTCCGCCCTGCCCTTGTAAGTATCCACCGCATTCGAAGACATACCATCCCTCGCTTTAACGCTATAATCAAAAGCGCTATTTCCGTACTGTTGATACCAACCAGCTTTTCCTGCCCCCGTGCCTGTTCCCTTCGCCACATTCCCCTGTTTTCCCTTCGCTCCATTTAAATAATTATTAAATAACTCCGCTGGAGTGGGCGGCGGCTGGCCATAAGCGCGTTGCTCCATAAACGCTTTAGACTGAGCTGATTCGGAGAATGGATTCCCCCATGTTTCCACATCGAACAGCTCCGCATCTGGATCATCTAGCCCTACAGAGCCGAGCCACGACCTCGCGTCTTTGATATAAACCGGACCCAAAATTCCAGCAAAATTCGGCACAAAACCCGCTCCCGCACCTTGAATGCTTCGGGAGTTTTTTATTGCACGTCCGATTCCCTCCGGATGGTCTCTTCTTACGTCTGAGAAATTCTTTTGAGTTTTGCCGTCGCGAACGTAAGTTCCCACGCCTTTTTGGTGGTCTACTACCGGCCTCCCCCCCATCGCCCTTTCGGTATTCGCGGCTCGAGCAACAGGGTCCTGAGGTGAAAAATTTGGCACGAAACCAGAAGCGGAAGTTCCTGCCGCTAGGTTCGCGGTGGCCTTCTCCAAGGCCTTTGCGGCTACAGTAAGAGACGCGACGTCACTGGATATTTCTATACCCCCTAAGCTATCTTTTAATATTTTGCTTATTTTTTCGTTTATCTCGTTTCTTTTCTTTATGCCCGCTTCGTTGTCTATAGATTGTTGAGCTATGGACGCGGCAATTTCCCCGACATTCTTCTCGAGCGAAGTATTTAAACTCTGCAGAATATCGGAATTTACTCCCAATGCCGCCGCGCTTTCCTCTCCGATAGCCTGAGACATTTTAGCTGAAAGCTCAGCTAATGAAGTCGGATCAATTTTTACTGTAGCGGCAGCTTCCACGTCCCCCGCTGTAGACACGCCGGGCTGGCCAACGCTCACCGCTGTATCCAACGCTTCCTTAAGGGCATAAAATAGATCTTTTTTAATTGGTTCTAGATCCTGAGTCTGGCCCCGTGATATAAAGCTTTCTATTTGGCCTTGAAGTTCTCTTATGCTTCCGCCGTCAAACTCCTGACCCGTCAACGCTTCAAATGTTCCTCGTAGATTTTCTAATTGAGTCAGTTGACTGGTCTGCTCTTTCAGTTCGGCCAATACATCATCATCACCAATCAGGCTCTCTACTGTTGACATTACGCCTTTTAATTCTGTTAATTTTTGTAATTGACTTTTCTCGGTCTCGCCGTCCTTGTTTAAAGTGTTACTAAATTCTGAAAATTGGTCTATCTGTTGCTGACTGAGAACATTATTTCTTTGAAATGCTACTGCTTGATTGTTTAGCTTGTCGAGGTTAGCTCTTAATGTAGCTTCGATTTTAGCTTGAGAGGATATTTGTGTCGTATTTATCTTTATCAGTTCATTGATAGTGGCTTTTGCGGTATCTGCATTTGCCCCCGACCCTTTGCTTATTTCCTCAAGGACGCCCAAGGAGGCTGCCGCGTTTGTGTTTCCAGATGCTATTCCTTCGACTAAAGCCTTTAATGGCCCCTCTAAAGAGAGGCCGTCCCCTTCGGAGCTTTTTAATATTGCAACTCCGAATTTTTCCAAACTCTCTTTCTGGTCTTGGAGGGTTTTATCTCTAACTCTTGTGGATTCTCCTGCAGCCGCACCTTGTAGTACTGCACCTTTGCTTACGGTGCCCGTCGCCTGTAGCCCCTCAACCCGAGACGCAGCCTCTATGCTTCCCACCTCATTTAGAGAGTTTATGGCGGATACAGTAGCGTTAGACGCGCTTGTAATGCCCTCTCCCAACCTAACTAAATCATCACCAAATTGTTTTATTTCGGGAACTTTACCGGCAGATTCCTCCATTTGCTTTGTGAGCTCAGCTACAGCTATTTGGTATCTTAGTTGCTGCTTAGTGGCTTTAGCTAGTTCGGGACCCATGTCACCCGTGGTCGCAATAAACATGGCTGATTCGTGGCTCAACTCAGGAAATGTATCTACTAATTGCCTTACGCCACTACTTCCAATTGCCGCCGACTTGTTTATCCTGTCTAAGCTGCTTTTCATATCCTCTAAGCTTTGCCCAGCGATAAGAGATTTGGATAAATTCTTGTAGCTATTCCCGGTCTTCTTTAGGGCGTCTCCTACATCTCTAGCTCCCTTTCTCGTCTCTTGAAACTTTTTAGCAATCGCCGCTAGCTCTCCTCCTAATTGCTTGAGAGATACCTCGGCTGAGGCTGCAGCTTTTATGTCTTCAGCAGCCTTGCTCATCGCTTGCTGATCTCCTAAATTAGCAAAAATTGAACCTAGGTCTATATTCTCTACCTTGTTCGCTTGTTCTAATGTGCTTTTTAGAAATTCTCCCATGGTGTCTACATTACCGGCGTCTATAGCGTTAGATAATTTGGAGACTGAAGATGTAAATGCATCAACTTTCTCAATAGACTGAGTTAAAGCTTTAATTTCGGTTTCCGCCGTTTTTCTAGCCGTTTCAGCTAAATTAACCATCGCCCTGTCAACTCCAAAAAATCTATCTAGCAGTATCTTTATCCCGTCTGTTACGGTGGGTATCGCCTGATATCCATATTGTTCCAGTATGGGATTAAGTACAGAAAGGGCAATCTCTACCGCGAAAAGAGTAGTGGCCAATTTTGAAAAAGCTGCTCCAAGGCCACCTAGCGTCTTCTTGATGCCGCCTCCAATTACAGCCAATGGCCCCGCGAAATTAGGCACATAACCCTCGGCGGATCCACCCGTCTTAGGGTTTCGCCCTGCGCCCAACATACGATCCACTCCTTGAGATCCGCTTCTCGGCTCGTCTCGAGTGTTGGCGACTAAAAGTCCAGCTGGGTTTTTTGACCCCTTCAGGCGGTCATCCTGCCCGGTGTAAACTTTTGCGTCCGACCCTTGCGCGGCAAGTGCGTCTTTTTCTCTTGTTATAGATTCCTCTAAAGCGCTAGCAAAACTAGGAACAAAACCAGAAGCCCCGCGAATTCCTGTCTGTGAACTCCCCGCGTTTATAAGATTTTCCGCGCTAGAGCTTCTCTTCAACTCTTTAATATCAACTACCAGTTCTCCAAAATCTAAATTTAATTTTTCAGTAGCCTTTTTTGCGTCAGTGGCGTTCTTTACGGCCGCATCAACAGACCCAGAAACTCCGCCTTGGGCGAAGTTTGGTATGAAGCCGCTTGCTGACCCCTTGGTGGTTGTTAGGATATTTCGGGTGTCTCCCACCTGCCTTCCCCTCTTTCCGCGCCGGCTCTTCCCCCCAAATTTTCCAGTCAGTATATTCTGAACTTCCTCGCGGTAACCACTTTCGAAGATTTCCGCTGGCGAGTATTGTGCCGGAATAAACCTTGGATCATTTATCGACTTTTGAAGAGCTGACCTCCATGCGCTGTCCCCGCCGGATCTCTTGCCGTCGGCTCTGGCCATATTACTATCCGAGTTAAAAAACGCAGCCTTTATATCACTGTCAATCGGACCAGACTCCTCAAAGTCCCAGATGGCACTATCCGATTGGCTCCCTATTGTTTTTTTAGCTCCCTGCGCTCCAAACCTAACCGCAAGTTCAAGCATAGCTCCTTCGGCTCCAGAAGATAGAATTTTCCCCCCTGACTTTGCGTACTCGGCGCTATTGGCTTCTATGTTACTTTTTATTCCTTTTAGAATATCTGCCTTTTTCGCATCATCTCCCAACAGTCGGGAATACATGGTCGAAGAGATATTTCCTATAGCATTAGCGATAGGCTTCCCTATGATGCTCTCAAAGTTAATAGGAACTACCTTACCTTGTTTCGCCTCCTGTTCAACCTCAGTTTCTAAAGCTTCGGTGATGGGCATTATTGGAGTCTGTGCTATTCCTTTAAAATTTCTCTTTTTACTTGCAAGTTTTCGGGCCAGTTTGTTTTGGGAATTTCCATCTATCAATCCACCGTCGTTACGGAAAGCAGCTTTCATTGCGTCGGAGTCCGCCCCTAAACCCAACTTATCCCCTTTGCCGCCAACTTTTCCGCTTTTAGTCTTAGTTCCGGCCGAAGCTATTACCCCAAACGCTTGACCAACATCACTATCGCCCCAAGAAGGGCCGCCAATTCCCACCCCAAGATAAGCCTTAATTCTTTCGCTTACAATTTGTTTTTTTTCTGCGGCGGTAAGAGCTTTTCCAGCGGTCCTAGGTTTTATCGCCGCCCCGCGTCCGGCTACTCCTAAACCGGGGACATTGTAGTTAGGCACAAACCCGCTCGAAGAAACGGGAATTGCCCCTTCTGGCATCCCCATGGTTTTAATCATATCTGGATTAAAAATGGCGGATCCTTGCCCCCCTCCAAAATTTGGAGCTATAACTTCGTCGGTATTTGCGACCATGGTCTCCTTACGACCCCCACCTACTGGAAATCCGGGGAGAACTTTAGCCTGAGCTCCTTGTGAGGCCCCGCCAACTCCTGCACTTACGGCGGCTCTTTCTGACGCAACCGCCCCCTCCACTTCATTTACATAGTTAGGCACAAATCCCTCCGCTCTTGATCTGCCCCCAGCGCCAGCACGGCTTCTCGCTCCGACGCCTGCACCTACCACTCTAGACCTAGCTAACTGCGCTAGAATTACAGCTTGCTGCTTATAAGCTACCGTTTCAGCGTTGATCGCATTTAAGACCATTTGCTCTCTTTGCTGTCTTGTAAGTGACTGGTTGGAGATTTGTTGGTAAAGTTGTGTGTTATTGGCTAGAATTACCGCTAGCTCAGCTTCTATTTGTTTTGTTTTTTGTGCGGCTGTATTTATTTTAAATACTTCTTTAAGAGCCCTAACACTTTGTCCAGTAATAAACTTGAAGAGTTTAACGAAAGCGGCTCCCACTATTATTAGCCCCGGTCCAGCTATAAAATTCCCAATCCCTGTGAACATTCCTTTTATAAGCCTACTACCCTGTTCGGGATCCAAAGCTTTCACTAAAGCTTCTGAAATAGAATTAAACATTTTGAGTAAATTCTGAATCGCCGGAGTAGCTACTAGATTTCCTAAACTAGCCGCTAGAGCCTTTACGTTCACTGACGCCTCATTCACTAAGGAAGAAAGTGTTTCCCCTAAGGCTCTATTTCTTCTTGTCGCTTCGTCGGTGGCATTAGCCGACTGAGAGAGCGCTCGGTCATAAATGCTGAAACCACTTCCTAAATCTTTAACCAACGCTTTTAAATTATTTATTTGGAATACCCCGGCCACAAGCTCGTCAGTGTAGGCTCTTTGTTGATCGGTCAAACTACTATAGACTCCCGCATAATCCTTAAGAATACTCAGAGCTCCTCGGATATTACCCGCAGCATCAGTAGTGGCTACCCCTATCTCTTCTAAAGCTTCACGGACACCGGAGCGCTGAAGCCGTGTGAAAATACTCTTGAATGCGTTTCCAATTACCGCTCCACCTCGCGCAGTTTGCTGTTGTACGCTAGTTACAGCAGCTAGTAATTGATTTAGGTCTACCTTGGCCGCTTGAGCGCTGGAGCCTGCCCTAGAGAGGGCGTTAGCTAAATCCTCCGTGCTGACCGCAAAAGCCGCATCTACCGTCGCTAACTTATTAACTAATTGCGTCGTGGTAATAGCGCTCTGCCCGAACCCATTAACGGCAGCAGTTAAAGTTTCTACGGACTTGGCGGCGTCCATGCCTGACAGTCGAGTCAGAATCATGGCGTCGTTAATTCTTTTTAAAGTTTCCTCAGCGCCCAAACCTTGCCGAGCTAATTCTACCGCCGCATCTGATACCGCATCAAAACTTTGACCGGTATTTTTCGCTACCTCAAATAGTTTATTAGAAAAGTCAGCTAATCCTTTTTGGCTTTCGTTTAGTATGACATTAATGTCGGCCAGCTTTTTTTCCACGTCTATGGCTGAAGAGACCATCGTCTTAAAAGCGTTTGCAACCCCATTAACAACCCCTACGGCGGCACCGAATGCCAAGGTACGAGCTATAGAGGCGTCAAGGGCATTTTGAAACTCTCCCAGATCTCCTGTTATTCTTCCTAAAGGTTGCCGGAACCCCTTGGTGTTCAGGGTCATGTTGAAGGTGCCGTGCTGCGCCTGCACCTGATTCAGCTGCCTTACCAGATTCGCAGGGTTTAGATTAGCCCCTACATTTAATGTAACGTTAGATCCTGATGCCATAGTTCCTTTACCTTGAAACTATATACACTAGAATTAGCTCATGTTTTGAAAATCTTCTATAGTTAAAGATCCTTTTTTCTTTGCCAACTCAAAGGGGCTAACCGCTAATTCATCAGACACTCCCATCTCGTCCATATCTTTTTTAGTCGCCCCTACAACACTAAACCCTTGCTTGTCTTTACTTTTTTCTACTACGTTCTTATTTTTTTGTTTAGACTCGGCATAGTCTATTAAATCATCAGGATTAGATTTGATTGACTCAGGAATGCCTTCTATGTTCTCTAGTATAGAATTTAATATCTTGGTATAATTTAATAAATTTAACTGATAAAAAGTTAATTCATATACTGGTTTCTTGAAAAAATCATGTAAATTCTTAGACCCAATCACGTTATAATAAGAAGAGAACATAGGCGAAATAGCCAAATACTTTATATTACTTAACGATAAGTGCTTTGACGATTCAAGATAATTGTTAAATAACTCCCCTAGTTGGATCTTAGGAAGCTCACAAAACTCATCCCATCCTAAAAACTTCTTCTCCTTATCCTTCGCGCCATACAGGCATAAGTATATGCTATAGTCGTTATTCTTGTTCTTGGCGTAACTTTCGCAAGTCTCAGTCAATAGAGACTGTCTTTTTACGAACAAATCTGAATAATCTTTATCAGCCTTTTTAATATCTTCATTTATATTTTCTATTTGGCTGGGTATTATTAGGTTTTTTTTGGTTGAGGATAAGTTGTCTCTGTAGCTTTTCAGCTCTGTGAGTTTTCCCTCCTCCTCCTCAGACCACAAGTCTTCCTCTCTTAACAGCTCAAGGCTCTCTTTTTCCGTAGGTAGCCCGCTCTTCTTGGCCTTGTTATAAATATCTTCATGATGTTGCTCTAACTCATGTTGGTCATGGTTATTGAAGTGCTTTATTACGCACTGGCCGAGAGCGGTCTCCATGGAGGAGAACCCCTCTATGATGTCGAAGAATACTGTCCTTAAGAGCTTGTCGCTGGGTGGTTCACTTTTCATCAGAGGCGTCTTTTTCTGGACTCCCCTTCGTCTTCTTAGGCTTAGCCTTTGTTACAGCTTCTTTCTTGGGCGATGGCTTAGGCTTGCTTGCAGCTTTTTTAACCGTCTTTTCTTTAGCCTCTTCTTCGGGATCCTCTTCCGTTGCGCTATCTTCCTCATTGATTTGTTTCAGGACTGTGTCGAATTCGTCCTGATCCTGAATGCCGCTCATATACCAAATTGTTGCAATAGTGCTCAAGCGGTCTATAGACCTAGTGAAGAGAGGGTCTTGATTCTCGTCAGCCTCTTGATAAGCTCTGTACTTTTCTTCGTACTCAGTCCCGGGAAACATCATGCCCTCGACAAGATCCCCCTCTTTTTCTCCCTCACCTTTACTGTAACCCGCTAAGTGAAGCAAGAACCATGTAATGGTTTTGTTTCTCGCCTTGACGTCGGCTGTATGATCGAAGATAGAAGCTTGGGCGGCCTCAAAATCAGAAAGTTCTTTCCTGATCACAGCCAGCTCAGATACGGATTTCTCTAGACGTTCTGCCTCTCCATCTGTAAGATCATCTTTATCCTTAGCGCTATAACGCATAACCACTTGCTGTTTCTCGAAAAGTTTAAGATATAATTTTGCATAATTCATCTTATCGTCTTCGTTTAATGTCCCGCCAACATCTACTTGTTTCTTGGCAAGCATGGCCCTTGTAAGGAGGCCCATCTTGATAAACTTATTAAGCCAGATACTGTAAAACATATCCCCGTCCTCAATCTGCGTTCGCGTTGGTTTTTTAATGTAAAAGCGAACAGGAGTCTTTACCGTCCTCTTTTTGGTAACGGTTTTTTCCACCGTTTCCATCTCGCCCGTCTCTTCGTTTTCTTCTTCTGTTTCTTTTATAACTTCCTTTTCTACCTCTTCTTCGAGATCGATACTGAAGCTATAAAGTTCACGTTTTATTTTTTCTGCCATTTCCTTATACCTATTTTATAGTTAATTCAAATTGATCTAATTGACTTATTACTTCTCTTAGCGTATTATTTCCCGTGTCCAGAATCTTCTTTCTTAAGTAATCCATTCTTTCGGGATCCCAATAATCAGCTTGATTAATCAAAGACTCGTCCTCGGGGAGAGCCATCCTTAATTTAGTAAACGTAATTTGATGTTGTTGATGCATGTCCTCCATCATTATCAAAAACGTTTTATATAAATTAATCACATTCCTATTTACCTGAAACTCCAATAGTTCCTTTAATTTACCTTTATCCATAGTATATACTATAAGTAAAGAGATTCTTTTTCAATTATAAATATTGCACAATGGAAACACTAGTCTCCTGCTCTCCTCCCGCTTGAATGCTTAGAGATCTCTGAGTCATATATCCATTAGTTATCGGAAAGCTTTGAACTTCCGACCAGTCGCAACCCGACAGGCTTAGAGCATAGTCTTTCGGTGGGATAACACACACCTTCCCGTCTTCAGGAGCTGCCAAGGGCATCGTTAATCCGTAACCGTCAATACTTAAAGTTTTTTGGCCGCCTTTAAATATCACAGAAGGAATAGGGTGACCTAGTAGATTTACAGTTTCGTAATCTTGCGACAAACCCCAACTAACATTTGATATTACATTTTCTCCCCCGATATTTTCATATCCTGACATGCTTACATTACTGGGTATTACAGCGCCTATCGTCCCATCTTTTCCCATCTCTTGACTTCCTCCGCCGGAAATGGGCCCAAAGAAAGAGAATGATTGAGAGAAGCTGACTGGGCTACCGACGCTGATATTCATCGACGTCGAGTCCATAATGCACGGCTTAGGTAATGTATACGGACCCGCTTTTATTTGTATATTCTGGTCGTTACTTCCCTGTAGTTGTAGTGACCCATATTCATCCCTAGCAAAAACGCCAGACTCAGTAAGTAATCCATCTACTGTTAAAGATCCTTGGGTAATGCTACTATTAAAAACGCTGGATCTTCCTTTACCCCCTAATGATTCCATTGTTTGTAGCTCAATTCCCTCGTCGATACTTACAGTGGCGCCATGTATCACGCCTGAAGTTCCGTTAGAATATTCTATAACCACAGAAAAGTCTTTATAACAAGTTGACATTAGCACCCCACCTTTATATTTGAATTTGGAAATTTCTCAGTAAAAGTAAGGCTAGAGTTTACGTTTTGACCCGGGGAGGCGTCAAAATTCCTTGACTCTAAATATCCACTAATATCCAAAGTAGATACAGTTTCGCCGCATAAATTTTTCAAAATTACTTTTCCAGTTTTGGGGACGAACCCACCCTCCCCAATTGCGCTTGGGCATAGCCCGGAAACTCCGGTTAGAGACGTTTTACTAAAACTGATATCTTGAGTCTGGGCGTTTAGGTTTAATGTCCTTTCTCCTTCTGTAAAGCTCACTCGCTGGGGGGTTGCCGAACCTATCCCATATTGAACATTATAAGTTTGAGAAACTGAATAGTCAAAACTAAGAATAGACGAAACTCCTAAGTCCTGTACTTCGGCCAAAGTGGCTCCGCCATGAACTGGAATTATTGTTTCAGAACCTATACTGGTCGCAGATCCAGAAGTCAACTGTCCGTAATAGGTGTAATCGACGGACGCCTCTACAATACCTAAGGAGTCTCCCTGCACAGAAAAAGAAGATAGTAGCGCGGTATCCGTAGAAAAAGGACCAGCCTTTACTGAAACGAATCCGGTTCGTCCATATTGCCCGGTAATTGCCGAAATCTCTTCTCCAGTAGTTACATAAAAAGATATACTAACGTTTCCTTCTGGCTGCGCGGCGGCCACTGCGCTAAACGAATTCATACCTAAAGAAGTAAAATACTCCGTACTTAACTGTTCAGAAAACTGAATAGATTTCGCATAATACGATTGCCCGGTTATCGAGGCTGCCATATTCTGAAATTGTAGACTCATTTTATGATTAGCTAAATATAGTTGCGGCCCCCGTGACTGAATCGTAATAGGCTTCATACGACACGTTGAGCGACATATCATCACCTATGCCAGCACTTAAAGATTCATCAATTTTCTGAGCGTTATTTAAAGTAAAGTTTCTTATCGGGGTGCCACTGCAGGTATTCAGTTGTATACCTAAGTCTCCGCTAAACCCTGAGCAAATCGCGTCTCTTAGCTCCTCTGACTCAAAATCATTCACTAAAGCTTCAAATGTAATTTTAGCTACAACGGGAACATCTGTAACAAATTCCGACGGAATCATCATATCTCCTACCTTATGTATAGGCTCTCGTGAGAAATCTAAATTTAAACTATAAGATTGTATAGCGTTAGTAGACCCAAAAGGAGTTGTTAGTACAATATTAGAGGCGTTTGCTACTTGTGGAGTTATTGAGGTATATGTTCGACTTTCGGAATTCAACTTGCCTATATTTCCGTAAACAGTTAAATTAAAATCCGCACTAGCTACATCACCAATTGAGCATGAGGATTCATAAGAATTAATATATCCTTGAGAGAAATTAAATGTTTTATCATAAGATTCGTTTTTTCCATAAATCAAATAACCGCTCAAGCTAGCATCTAATAATCCTGTAATAAAATCCGCTCCCTCTACAATACTTCGAGACACTCCTACTTCGCCCACTAATGCCCCGTTTATTTCATTACCGGCAAAGTTATAACCTGCCGCTATCATTTGCTCATAAGGAAGCGACCAGCTGCCATCGAAAGATTGCACACCCTTCAATTCAGAGGCGCTTGATCCCTGTTCCCCTAGAAAAACCTGCTGGTCATTATAAAAATTCCTACCGTAAGCCATACCTTATAGGGTTACACAAAAAAGCCCTCGTGTAGAACACAAGGGCTTTTTTGAATCAGCTTAAATAACGATATTAACCAGCGCCGGAAATGAATACTCCATTAGCGGTATCATTAGGCCCACCAATTTGGGTACTAAAGCTTAGGTCTACACTTTTATTGTCACCAATAGTAGAGCTCATGTTCTGAGAGTCTAATTGAGCGTTTTTGAATTTGTAGATAAGATTGTTTGCATTCCCGCAACGGGTTTTCATAGTAACGGTGATGTCCCTCTGGGTGGCCTCGTTACAGATTAAATCCCGAACAGTTCCCGCGTCGATATTTGTCAAATTAGCGCTCACAGACAATGTGGCGTTAATTGGAAAATCGAGCTCACGTGAGAAGGGAAATATATTTCCGATCCTTTGTAGAGGAGTGCGTCCCAATGGAAGATCAATACTAAAGTTTTGAACATTTGCTCCGCTAGCGTTGTCGGCAGCGGCAGAAGTCATGCCGGGGAGGATAGCACCACCCATTTGAAGACTTGATGTTCCAAAGCTTATAGTGATGTCACCGGGCCTGAGAGCCACGGCTTGAAGAGTTCCGGTAGTTGAATGGGGTATGCTTACCGTGCCGCCCATTGCACTACCATCGGTAACGCTAATCGCTGGATTCGGGAATCCAGAACCGCTAGTATCAAAACGTAAATTAGAGGCTTCTACACTACAGCTCGCCTAAGGGATATCCCCCACCGACGCTTCCATGCCATAACTCGTAAGATAACCATTGCCAATACCTATAACGCCAAATGTGCCGTATTCAGCGGCGGTGTATGGAGTATCGGTATCGCTGGCGTCTTGTCCTTCGGGTACAGTAAGTATGTAATAGTTCTTTTCGGCAACTGAGGAATTTTCTGCCATTATGCCAGATACGCAACTTGTTTCTGCCGTTGTGCCTCCCAGCCCTTGGACGGTAAGCCCGATTCCACTAGCCTCATTCACGCCACCTACCACGTAGTAAGAAAAGTCTAAGCCTACTGTGGGTGGTTCAATTACTTCTCGACCAAGAGCCGCCAGCTTGCCAAATTCATTAACGTCTTGTCGTGCAACTTCTACGTTGTGACTTACGTCCTGAACTCGATACAATTGTTGCGGGCTCGCGTTTCCAGTCGCCCCTGCGTACAGGGCCTCGCTTTGGTATATTATTCGTTTTCTAGCCATAAATATAAAGGTTTACCTGTTATTACAGCAAAACCCCCGAAAAGAGAACATTTTATTAGGGATTTTATTCCCGGCCCTTGGAGTTCCCTTAATATAGTAGTAATTAATCGGTTAGTCATCATGGGCTGGCTGTCGTCGTAGTCGTAGTGGTAGTCGTCGTAGTCGTAGTCGTAGTCGTAGTTGGAGCTGCCGTAGTGGTCGTAGTAGTCGTAGTCGTGGTCGGAGCTGCCGTAGTCG
>TARA_R110002167_G_scaffold1767_2_pt1 | contig 18739 bp, 20 predicted proteins | sample TARA_R110002167 | Tara Oceans TARA_R110002167 (sample SAMEA4398238) | marine metagenome | biome: Polar Biome; feature: [MES] marine water layer (ENVO:01000295) within the mesopelagic zone...; material: water (ENVO:00002006), including particulate matter (ENVO:01000060) such as...... | reverse complement strand
CCCCATCATTATGAGTGATGTGCTCTAACCAACTGAGCTATGTAGCCTTACCAACCTGCCTCTCTGCAAGTGGCGCGTATTATGCAAATCTGCTCGGCTCACGTCAACCGTTTTTTTTCAAAAAACACGACTTTTTTTTTGTTTGGCTATTGCATGTGCAATTTGACCGTAAACTACACAAAAAAAACACATGTAGAGGCTATAAATATAAGTAGCTAAAGCATACATTCAAATGTGTCTATCTTGAGATATTAGTGTAGAGAAAATAAAATCATCTATTTTTTGCTGCTTCTGACAAATGTACAGAATACTTGGCAAGATTATCTATTTCATTTTTTACTTTGTTGGCGGGTAAATTACCAATAATAAAGTTACCCACTTCTAAAGCGCTAGCTTTTGCTGCAAAAATTAATAAATTATCCTCATTGCAGGTTAAGCCATCATACAAGTTACGAATTTTAAGTTTATTTTGCTTTAAGAATGATCTTAAACGGTTTTTGTCATTTGCTTGTACATATTCACATATTCGTAATGATAAATTATCTGCTTGTGCTATAGGTGCAATAACCGCACTACTCGCAAGTAAACTAGCAATTAAAAGAACTTTTTTCATAAAAAAACCTTAAATTTATTGTTGAATATTAAGTAGATTTATCTTTTTTGGAAAAGTATAAATCAATGTAAAACTATTTTTGTTAGGCCTTAACTGTTTATGTTAAACATTAAAACGGAAGTGAATAACGTCGCCATCTTTCACTAAATAATCTTTACCTTCTAATCGCCATTTTCCCGCTTCTTTAGCACCTGATTCACCATTAAATTCAATAAAGTTATCAAAAGCAATTACTTCAGCACGAATAAAGCCTTTTTCAAAGTCAGTATGAATTACCCCCGCCGCTTGAGGAGCAGTGGCTTTTTGTTTAACTGTCCATGCACGAACTTCTTTCACACCCGCAGTGAAATAAGTTTGTAGGTGTAGTAAACCATAGCCTGAATTGATGACACGATTTAATCCAGGTTCTTCTAAGCCCATTTCCGCCATAAATTCAGCTCTGTCTTCATCATCCATTTCAGATAGCTCGCTTTCAATTTCGGCGCAAACAGCAACAACTACAGCATCTTCTTTTTCAGCGATAGTCTTAACTACGTCAAGATACGGGTTATTTTCAAAGCCATCATCATTAACGTTGGCAATGTACATGGTAGGTTTAAGGGTTAAAAAGTTTAAATAAGCAACAGCCGCTTTTTCTTCTTTGGTTAAATCTAAAGAGCGAACCATATCGCCATTTTCAACATGCTTTAAAATTTTTTCTAACACGGGAACTTCAAATTTGGCTTCTTTATCGCCGCCTTTAGCACGTTTTGCTTGACGATGAATTGCTCTTTCTGCGGTATCCATATCGGCTAATGCTAATTCGGTATTAATAACATCAATATCTTCTGCGGGATCAATTTTATTGGCTACGTGAATAATATTGTCATTGTCAAAACAACGTACTACATGGCCAATTGCGTCAGTTTCTCTAATGTTTGCAAGAAACTTATTTCCTAAACCTTCACCTTTTGATGCGCCAGCCACTAAACCTGCAATATCAACAAATTCCATGGTGGTAGCGAGCACGCGCTCTGGTTTTACAATCGCACTAAGTTGATCAAGACGAGGATCTGGTACAGGTACTACACCGGTATTTGGTTCAATAGTACAAAAAGGGAAGTTAGCAGCTTCAATGCCTGCTTTAGTGAGTGCGTTAAATAAAGTTGATTTTCCAACGTTGGGTAATCCAACGATGCCACATTTAAATCCCATAATATGTACCTGTTTTTGTTGGTGTTAAATTTGATTGTTACGACAATCAAGACTTTTAAAATAAATGATTGTCAGAATAAAATTTTAGCTTACATACCTTTAAAGGCATGTAAGCGTTGTTGCGCTTTTTTTAAACCATCGGTTTGCCATATTTCAAAGCAACGGCTTGCTTCATCAATCGCACTTTCAATAAGGTTTTGTTCATTGCTGGGAGCTTTGCCTAGTACATGACCAGTAACTTTATCTCGATGGCCAGGATGACCTATACCAATACGTAAACGATAAAATTCTTTATTATTTGCCATACGGGCAATAATATCCTTTAAGCCATTGTGTCCACCATGACTACCACCTTGTTTTATTTTTATGCTACCAGGGGGGATGTCTAATTCATCATGAGCAATGAGAATATTATCTACGCAAATGTGGAAAAAATTTGCTAAAGGGGCAACTGACAGACCACTTCTATTCATGAAGGTGGTAGGGATTAATAAGTGAACTAGTTCGCCACCAATTAGACCTTTACCATAGAGTCCTGCGTATTTTTTTTCAGGTCGAAGAGAGATGTTATTGCGCTGTGCTAGTTCTTCAACAAACCAAACTCCAGCATTGTGACGCGTTTTTGTATATTCGGGGCCAGGATTTCCTAGCCCCGCAATCAACTTAATAGTCATATTAACTATTCATCTTTAGGTTATAGCAATTTGATCAAATTCATTCCTTACTCAGAACTACATTAGCGAGCTTAGAACAAGCAAAATTTGTTAAACATAGTTATTCTATATTTCATTAATTTTGCGCTGTTATTAGTTTGCTAATAAGCTCCCAAAGGGCGAGTACCTAATAAAAAGTAAAGGCTTACATACAGCGTGATTGATTTTGATAAGGGAATAACCATTCTCTTCAATCAATGCCTTGCCTCTAAACCTTTTAATGCTCGCTGAGTGGGTAATAACTTAATCAATTTGGTATTATAGCTAACTGAATAAAGGTTGATTATTCAGCAGCTGCTTCATCAGGAGCGGCTTCTTCATCATTGTCATCACTTTGGCCTTTAGCAGCGTTAGCAGTAACAACAGCTTGATCGTGATCTTCGCCTTTCTCTAATTCATCAGATGTTACGCCTTTAGGCAATGTAATGTCAGATAAATGTAGCGTTTGACCAACTTCTAAATCGGCTAGATCAAGTTCAATAAACTCAGGTAAGTCTTTTGGTAAACAAGTGATTGCAATTTCTGTAAAATGATGAGCTACAGTTGCACCAAGTTTAACAACGTTCTCTTCGTTAAGGAAGTGAATTGGAGCATTTGTGTGGATAACATGTTTTGCATCGATACGAATGAAATCTAAATGCATAATAATGTTTTTGAACGGATGACGTTGCATATCTTTGATAAGACACTCAACTGGTTTTCCGTCAACATTTAATGTTAATACGTGTGAATAGAATGCTTCTTCTTGTTGAGCACGGAAAACATTTTTGTGCTCTAAAGTTAAAGAAATAGATTCTTTGCCTTCACCGTAAAGGATTGCTGGAACTTTATTCGCGTGACGTAGGCGGCGGCTCGCACCTTTCCCTAGATCTGTACGAACTTGTGAATCCAAAGTAAATAAATCAGTCATGATATATACTCTTATATTGTATAAAAAATTAAATCTTGTTTTTTGCGACCAAAAACAAGGATGGTTGCTTTTTTAAACTAGTTAATTATCAAAGATAAAAATTTATTAGATAAAAAAGGCGCGGAATAATAACACTGGCGTTAATGTAAAGCTATTGATAATCACTTCAGAATTATAAATAAGGTAATAAAAAAGCAATAAAAAAGCAGATATTAAGAAAATATCTGCTTGTCATAGTTGTTCACTAAAGATTAGTGATCGAACATTGCTGAAATAGATTCTTCATTACATACACGGCGAATAGCTTCGCTTAACATGCCGCTTAGTGTAAGTTGGCGAACCATTTTAAGTTCTTGAATTTCTTTTGATAATGGAATTGAATCGGTAACAACCACTTCATCAATCACTGAATTTTTAAGATTTTCAGCAGCATTACCCGATAAAACTGGGTGAGTTGCATAAGCAATAACACGTTTTGCGCCATGCGCTTTTAATGCTTCTGCCGCTTTTGCTAAGGTACCACCAGTGTCGATCATATCATCAACAATAATACAATCTCGGCCTTTTACATCACCAATAATATGCATTACTTGAGCAACGTTGGCTTTAGGGCGACGTTTATCGATAATAGCAAGATCAGCATCATCTAATAATTTCGCTACAGCACGAGCTCGAACAACACCACCAATATCAGGAGAAACGACAACCGGATTATCTAAATCACGGTTTTTCATATCTTCTAACAAAATAGGAGTACCAAAGGCATTATCAACAGGAACGTCGAAAAACCCTTGAATTTGCTCTGCGTGTAAATCAACCGTTAATACACGGTCAACACCAACACTGGATAAGAAATCAGCAACTACCTTTGCTGTAATGGGCACACGAGCACTACGCACACGTCTGTCTTGACGTGCATAACCAAAATAAGGAATTACAGCTGTAATTCTACCCGCTGATGCGCGACGAAATGCGTCGATCATCACAATGAGTTCCATAAGGTTATTGTTAGTTGGTGCACAAGTTGATTGAATAATAAAAACATCACTGCCGCGAACATTTTCATTAATTTCAAAGCTTATTTCACCATCACTAAAACTGCCAATTTTGGCGTCGCCTAACGTAATATATAAGCGATTTGCGATTTGTTTGGCCAGTTCAGGGGTGGCATTACCCGCAAAAATCTTCATGTCAGGCACAGTCAGTTCCTCAGAAACTTTTGACATTAATAGTAGTAGCTAAAATTAACACAAGTAGGGCGTATTCATTCTAACAAATTATTTGACTCGTTATTTTTCTATACTTTCGATAACCTCGATAACAGAAAGAAGTGGTGATGTATTTAGGCCTTGTGCAACAAAAGATTCTATTCCCGAAGGAAGTTTTTTTTGTAGCTCACCCGCTTCTTTTTCACTAGGAAAACGTGAAAACACACACGCACCTGTTCCTGTCATTCTAGACGGTGCGTATTCTACCAACCAAGCTAGTAGGTTGGCAACCTCATCGTAATGTTTAATTACCATAGTTTGGCAATCGTTATGATATTTATTGTCTTTAAATAAATCTTTATCACAATAGGTTTTACTAAAGTCGCCGCTTACTAGCTTAGGTGTTTTCCTCGGTAAATCAGGTGAGGTGAAAACGCTAGCAGTTGAAATGCTAATCTTGGGTTTGCATACTAAATACCAACATTCTTCCGGCTCTACAGCCGTTAGTTGTTCGCCAATACCTCGGGCGAAAGCAGAAAAACCATGTATGAAAATAGGGACGTCTGCACCTAAACTTAAACCAAATTCAGCCAGTTGATCAGTCGAATAATTGCCTTGCCAAAGATAATTTAACGCAACTAATATTGTTGCCGCATTTGATGAACCACCGCCCAAACCACCACCCATAGGTAATTTTTTCTTAATACGTATTTTTGCGCCCAGGGTTCTTAGAGGTGTTTTATTATTTTGAAGTGTATTTTTCTGGAGTATTTTTTTCTGGAGTAGTAATGCAGCTTTTACGATTAAATTATCTTCATTTTTTACACCATCAATGGGCGTTAATAACTCTATCTCAGAGCCTTTAGTCACTAATATTTCGATAGTGTCACTGTAATCTAGAAATTGAAATAAAGTTTCTAATTCATGATAACCATCTTTTCGTTGACCAACGACATGTAAAAATAAGTTTAGTTTCGCAGGGGAAGGAAATTCAAAGAAGTTATTTGTGTTTTTATTCATTTTGTCTACTTAAATTCAGATGATAACAAAAGCTAAAAAATAATTAATTGATAAAAGACCAGTTTTTAACGGCGACCTTTATTAACAGATCTTCTTTCTCAATAGTCAATTTAGTTGCCATATTAATACCATTAAAACGTCGGTAATCATTATAACTAATTTGCCAAATAGCATTATGGTAGTAACTTGACATGCTTTTAGGTAACTGTGTTTTTTTATCAAATTGAAGTTCATCATCTGTGCTATATGGCAAACCTTTTAGCCAAAAAGTTAATGCTTCTGTTGGCAGGGTAAGCCCGGTAAGAGAATATATTAAGTTTGATAAATCAGCATCACGGTATTCTTTTCCATCGACTTTAATTAAATGTTGTTTTTTATTTGATTTTAAATGAAGAACGTTAATGCCTAGAAAACTAGTTAAGTTTAATTCTTGCGTGTGTTTATTTTCATTAACTTGCCACATAATAGAAGCGCTTTCACGTTTATCTGTTTCTTTTGTCTGTTGAATAAAGGCTATTTTACCTTTGAGTTGCCAATCTTTATTTTTTAGTAATTGTTTGACTCTTTGCTCTGATGTGACTACTTGAATATTATCTGTCGATGCTGTTTTAGGTTGAGTGGCACAGCCGGATAATAGGATGCTTGCAATGAATAATAAGCTAAATAATAAGCTGGAAAATGAAGAATGTTTTGTTATCATTTTTTATAGTACCACTAAAACAGATGTGTATTGGAACACAGCAATTTATGCAATTCAACTGCTGAACTTATTTATACTCGACAGTAATATCTTTAAATTACTTCAGATATTTTGTAAAATGATTATTCTTTTATTGATTTTTATCACAGATCATATTTTAAAGGCTGGGCTTGCATTATACTTGCTCTGTTAATAAGTAAAATATAATAGGTTTATTACATTGTCCATAGTTGCTGTTGGAATTAATCACAAAACTGCCCCTGTCGCGGTAAGAGAGAAGCTCTCTTTTAACCCCGATAGGCTTTCTGTTGCGCTAAAAGAAATGTTATCGGCAGTGAAATGTCGTGAAGTTGCTATTTTATCTACCTGTAATAGAACTGAACTTTATCTTGTTCAAGAGGGTGAGGTTAAATTAACTCAAGAGCGTTTAGTGAAATGGTTAGGAAGTTATCACAATGTACCTGCTTCAGTTATTTTACCGAGCCTTTACTGGCATCAAGATAAACAAGCCGTTAACCATATGATGCGAGTTGCTTGTGGACTTGATTCTTTAGTATTAGGTGAACCGCAAATTTTAGGGCAAATGAAACAAGCTTATAGCCAAGCAAAAGCCGCTGGCTCTATGGCATTAGTGATGGACAGACTGTTTCAGCGTACTTTTGGTGTAGCTAAACAAGTACGTACAGAAACAGAAATTGGTGCTAATGCTGTTTCTGTCGCGTTTGCCAGTGTTAATTTAGCCAAACATATATTCGGTAGTCTTACTAAAACCAAAGTGCTACTTGTGGGAGCAGGTGAAACAATTGAACTTGTGGCTAAGCATTTGTATGAAAATAATGTTGGTAAAATCACGGTTGCTAATCGTACCGTTGAGCGCGCTGAAAAAATGGCAAAACAAATTGGTGCACAAGTTATTACGTTAGCGCAAATCCCTGAGCACATGAGTCAAGCCGATATTGTTATTAGCTCAACAGGCTCTACCTTACCTATTATTGGCAAAGGCATGGTAGAAAAAGCATTAACTAAACGACGTCATCAACCTATTTTTATGGTTGATTTAGCGGTACCTCGAGATATTGAAGAACAAGTTGGCGATTTAGATGATGTTTTTTTGTATACCGTTGATGACTTACAAAGTATTATTGCGCAAAACCTAGAAAACCGTCGTAAAGCTGCTGTTGAAGCAGAAAGTATTGTTAGTAGTCAATCAGATAGTTTTATGTCATGGCTTCGTGGCTTAAATACGCAAGATACAGTTGTTAATTTTAGAAAGCAGTGTTTAAGCGAACGAGATCAATTGCTTGAAAAGGCATTGATACAATTAAAAAATGGTAAAAACTCTGAAGCAGTTATTGGTGAGTTGGCAACTAAGTTAACCAATAAATTTATGCATGCGCCTACCAGTGCTTTACAGTCTGCTGCCCAAGGTGGCGAATTAGATAAGTTAATATATCTTCGTGATATTTTTAATATCGACAGTTCTGAGTAGACTGAACTGTCGATAAATACTGATCCTCATAGTCACAAAACTAGCTGCTGTAGAAAAATAATGGCTGTGCTAGAATAGCGTCAATTTAGTTTTCCCTAGTTTAATTACTCCTTTTAAAAAGATTATTTTAATGAAATCGTCCGTTTATCACAAACTTGAAGCTTTAGCTGAGCGTTTTGAAGAAGTTCAAGCCTTATTATCTGATCCTGAAACTATTAGCGACCAAGACAAATTTCGTACTTTATCGCAAGAATTTAAACGCTTAGATGAAGTCACTTCAGTATTTCATCACTATCAAAGCGCAGAAGATGATTTTGCTACTGCAGAATTAATGCTTAAAGATGATGATCCTGATATGCGAGAAATGGCGCAAGAAGAATTTAAAGAAGCTAAAAAATCCGTCGCGGATTTAGCTAATGAACTGCAAATTTTATTATTGCCGCGTGACCCGAAAGACGATAATAACTGTTTTGTTGAAATTCGCGCTGGTGCAGGTGGTGATGAAGCCGCCATTTTTGCAGGTGATTTGTTTAGAATGTACAGCCGTTACGCGGAAAAACAAGGTTGGAAAATTGAAGTAATGAATTCCAACGAAAGTGAGCAGGGCGGTTATAAAGAATTGATTATGAAAGTCAATGGTGAAGGTGTTTACGGTCAGATGAAGTTTGAGTCAGGCGGTCATCGCGTACAACGTGTACCTGATACAGAATCTCAAGGTCGTGTGCATACTTCGGCTTGTACTGTTGTTGTTATGCCTGAAATTCCAGAATCACAAGCGATTGAAATTAATAAAGCTGATTTAAAAGTAGATACTTTTCGCGCATCGGGAGCGGGTGGTCAGCATGTTAACAAAACTGATTCTGCTATTCGTATTACCCATATTCCCTCAGGTGTAGTGGTTGAGTGTCAAGATCAACGTTCACAGCATAAAAACCGTGCCCAAGCTATGTCTGTTCTGCAAGCTCGATTGCAACAAGCCGAAGATGAAAAACGTCGTAGTGAAGAAGAATCATCTCGTCGTAACTTGGTAGCAAGTGGCGATCGTTCCGAGCGTATTCGTACTTATAACTTCCCACAAGGACGTATGAGTGATCACCGTATAAATTTAACGCTTTATCGTTTAAATGAGATTATGGAAGGTAGTTTACAATTGATCATGGAGCCAATTATGCAAGAAAATCAAGCAGACCTATTGGCTGAACTCGCCGAGCAACACTAATCTGTGAATAATTATTTATCTTCACAGCATGATTTTTCATCAAAACATGATTATTCCTCAAAAAACGATCAACTTCGATTAATTGGTGATAACTCTATTGCCAATTTAATATATCAAGGTCAACAATTGTTACAAACTGGCTCTGATAGCGCTAGGCTTGATGTTGAAATTTTGCTATGTTTTGTGCTTGATAAAGAGCGTAGTTATCTACTGACTTGGCCTGAAAAAATGCTCAGTGATGAACAATTGCATGATTTTTTGCCATTGCTCGTTCGCCGTATTCAAGGGGAACCTATCGCTTATATTACCGGGGTAAAAGAGTTTTGGTCACTGCCATTAGCGGTATCTAAAGCAACACTCATTCCTCGTCCAGACACTGAAACGTTAGTTGAATTGGTGCTTGAACAATATAAAGGTCGTAAAAATATCCATTGCCTTGATTTGGGTACGGGTACAGGTGCTATTGCATTGGCATTAGCCAGTGAAAACCCCACATGGAAAATTGATGCTGTTGATTTTAACGTAGAAGCGGTGCAGCTTGCACAACGTAATGCTAAAAACTGTAAGTTAGCGCAAGTTAATATTTTTCAAAGTGACTGGTTTTCTCAGGTAGGCACTCATAAAAAGTTTGATTTGATCGTGTCAAATCCGCCCTATATTGATTGCGAAGATAGTAACTTAAGCTTAGGTGATGTACGTTTTGAACCAGCGTCAGCACTTGTTGCTAGTGATAATGGCTTAGCGGATATAAAACATATTGCTGATATGGCTCGTGGTTTTTTAACTGTGCAAGGTCAGTTGTTTTTTGAACATGGCTTTGAACAAGGGCATGCAGTTCGCAGTATATTAGTAAACTTAGGATTTGAAAAAGCGCAAACAGAACAAGATTTAAATGGTCATGACCGTATTACTTGGGCTGTTTTTCCTTAATAATAAATCAATTTATTTACATGATAAAAATGAAAATAGGAGTTAATAGTGTTTAAACACCTTCATATGACTTTAGCGGTACTAAGTATTAGCTTGTTTACTTTACGCTTCATCTGGACGTTAGCTAATTCAGCTAAATTACAAGCAAAGTGGGTAAAAATCACTCCGCATATTGTTGATACTCTTTTACTAACAATAGGTGTGGTCATGGCTGTGCAATATTCAATAAACCCCATCGAACAGTTATGGCTAGGGGAAAAGATATTAGCAATAATCGCTTATATATTTACGGGTTACTACACGTTAAAACTTGCCCGAAATAAAACTATGCAGATTATTGGCTACCTAGGCGCTATGGGTTGGGTTATGTTGATTGTTCGATTAGCTATGACGCGCGAACCACTCTTTTTCTTGTAAATACCAAAACACCAAAATAGCAAAGTACCAAAATATCCAAACACCTTAATATAATAATGAGTAATTAATTAAAATTTTATGAATACATTGTTACTATCAGAACTTCAATCCGAAGAAAAAGATTTATTAGAAACGTTGGTGTTGCTTGAAGAAACTATTTTTCAAGCTAACTTTTCCGGTAGTCAAGCAGAAAACATTGACCCCTCGCTTGATGCTTTAGAGTTAATTATTGAACAGTGTCAAGCTGTTATAGCGGAAATTGAATCGCCATTAGATCAAGCTGAAGTATTGATGAATGAGCTTTATTATCAACATCTTTTTATTGATAGCCATAAAACGAATTGGCCGATAAGTTCTTTTCAAATTGCTCCTGGTTTAAATCAACGTTTAATGTCACCTATAGTAAAAGCTGTACTTGTGTGTGAAATTATAAATGCCTGTGGCTTTAGCACAGATTTGGTTTTTGTACCTAATAAAGTCATGGTGAGGCTTTGTTGTGATGAACAATATGCTATTATTTTTGATGCGGTAACTGGAGAGTCTTTAGATTGGCATGAGCTTGATTTACGTCTTGATGAACTCGATGGCGATCCGAGCCAGCATGATTTTACTAGTATGGATCGACACGTTATTTTAGTTGAATATTTAAGTTCGTTAAAGACGGCCTTAATTAGAGAAAAACTATTTGAGAAAGCATTATTGTGTGTTGATTTATTATTGTCATTAAATCCTGACGATCCACTACAACGTCGAGACCGTGGTTTTTTGCTTCACCAGTTAGATTGTTTTAAAGTGGCGGTTGATGATTATCGTTATTTTGTTGAAAAATGCCCAAAAGATCCGGCAGCACAATTATTAAAAATTCAACTTGATAACATAACGTTAAGTGACCCCACTTTTCATTAACATATGATCTCTACATACTGTTATTTACATAATTGAAAGAATAGGAACATAGATGTCAGCAGCACCATTGGCTATGCCGCTAGTTACGAATGATGCAACCGTATTAGGTTTACTTGCATTAATTTTAGGTTTTGTTTTTTATAGTTCAAATAGCCAGCATCCGGTTTGGAAAAAGTTTTATCAATATGTACCAGCACTCCTTTTATGCTATTTATTACCATCATTATTAAACACTTTTGGCATTGTAAGTGCGAAAGTGAGTCAAGTTGATGAAGTGGCAAAGTATTATTTACTACCTGCCTGTTTAGTTTTATTAACATTAAGTATTGATCTTAAAGCGATTACAGCACTAGGCAATAAAGCTATTATTATGTTTCTTACGGGTACGGTTGGTGTTGTTATTGGTGGACCAATCGCGCTGTTAGTTGTCTCTGTAATTTGGCCAGAATTACTTGGTGTAACGGGTCCTGATGCTGTATGGCGTGGTATGGCCGCATTAGCGGGTAGCTGGATTGGCGGCGGCGCCAATATGCTTGCTATGAAAGAAATTTATGGCGCAGATGGTAAAATATTCACCATTATGGTGACTGTAGATATTGTGGTTGCCAACCTATGGATGGCAGTTTTACTTTATTTTGCCGCTAATCATAAACGCATTGATGCTAAAAGTGGTGCTGACACTTCAGGGATAGATAAACTAATAAATAAAGTTGAAGCGTTTGAACGTGATCATGCAAGACGACCTGAGTTGAAAGATTTTATGTTCATTCTTGCCATAGGTTTTGGTGCCGCAGGTTTTGCCCACTTGGCAGCTGACTTTTTGGTGCCATTCTTTAAAATTAACTACCCAGAGTTAGAAAAGTTCAGTCTGCACAGTAAGTTGTTTTGGATTATTGTTTTAGTTACAACGGTGGGTTTACTACTGTCCTTTACTAAAGTTAGGCAATTAGAAGCGGTTGGTGCATCAAAAGTGGGCAGCAGCTTTCTTTATATTTTAGTAGCAACTATTGGTTTGCACATGGATATTACGCAAATAGTTGAAGCACCAAAATATGTTGTTATTGGTTTAATATGGATGGCAGTGCACGTAATATTACTTTTCACTGTTGGTAGAATGATTAAAGCGCCTATATTTTATTTAGCAGTAGGTAGTAAAGCTAACATCGGCGGCGCAGCATCAGCGCCCGTCATTGCCTCTGCATTTCATCCATCATTAGCACCTGTTGGTGTATTGTTAGCTGTTTTAGGTTATGCACTTGGTACCTACATGGCATGGATTTGTGGGCAGTTGCTGCGAATCATTGGCAGCTAATTTTTAAATAAATATTTTAGAAACACGAGTTAGGGAAAATTATGACAATAAAATCAGTTATCGTTAATGGTATTGAAGTGTCCAATAATAAACCGTTTGTTTTATTTGGCGGTATGAATGTGCTTGAATCACGTGATTTAGCAATGAAAATTGCAGAACACTATGTTGAAGTAACAACAAAGTTGAATATTCCTTATGTATTTAAGGCATCGTTTGATAAGGCTAATCGTTCCTCTGTGCATTCTTATAGGGGACCGGGATTAGATGAAGGATTGAAAATATTTGAAGAAATTAAATCAACGTTTAATGTGCCAATCATCACGGATGTTCATGAACCCCATCAAGCACAACCAGTAAGTGAAGTGGTTGATGTGATTCAATTGCCAGCTTTCCTTGCCAGACAAACTGATTTAGTGGTTGCTATGGCTAAAACCGGTGCAGTGATTAATGTAAAAAAGCCTCAGTTTTTAGCTGCCCATGAAATGAAGCATATTATTAATAAGTTTGGTGAAGCAGGGAATGAAAATATTATTCTTTGTGAGCGTGGTAGCTGTTATGGTTACAATAACCTTGTGGTTGATATGCTAGCCATGGATGAAATGCGACATTTCGCCCCTGTTATTTTTGATGCGACTCACGCGTTGCAAAAGCCGGGCGGACGTAGTGATAGTGCAGACGGGCGACGTGCACAAGCCGCTCAGTTAACACGAAGTGGTATGGCTATTGGTATTGCGGGTTTGTTTATTGAAGCGCACCCAGATCCATCTATCGCTATGTGTGATGGTCCTTGTGCATTACCACTTGATAAGCTTGAACCTTACCTAGTACAAATGAAAGCAATTGATGATTTAGTGAAAGAATTTGCCCCTTTAATAACGGATTAAAGAATAGATAAATTGTCAATTTTGAAAAAAAATAAAAAAGGGGCGTGATACTTAGTGTATTACGCCCCTTACTCATTTAAATGTGCGAGCATTTATTTTATTTAACTTAATTGGTTTTATTCACTAATAAGTGATGTTTCAATTATAGGATTTGCGTTGTTTTTATTTGCCATAACTTTTTCCATCACTATCATGTTTTTGGCATTATCTTGTGCTGATCTAGGAGCAATTGTAATAGTAGCAAATGTTAAAGCTAAGTGATCTTGTGCTTGGCTAATGAAACTCTCTTGTTTAACGGGCTCTGCTTTTAATAATTCAGTTGCTTGTGCAATTGAAGCTATGCCAGAAGCAAAGTAAGCCATTACGAGTGATGTTGCTACAATGGCTAATTTGTATGAGTATGTGTCAGTGTTTTTCATGTGATTAATCCTGTTTTTACCTAATAATAAGTTTTTCGTTTTTGCCATAATTTGGGCTGATAGATTTATTAGGACTTTTTCTCGCGCTTATTCTTTTTGGTAAAATATAGGCTGTGGGTTGGGAACACAGCCTATACCTTTATTTCTAGAACGTTGAGATGATGTCCTTCATCTACGGGGGCTATAATACGTAAGAAAATAACAAATTAAAAACGACAAATAATAATGTTATTCATTAGAAAAACTAATGAATAGTTGTTATGCTATGTTTTTAATTATGACTGCAGTTTATTTACTTTTATAATACAAAGGAATCAGGTGTAATTTGACCAGTAGACTCCCACCATTAAACGCATTGCGCGCATTTGAAGCATCAGCTAGGCAGTTGAGTTTTACCCGTGCAGCAGAAGAGCTGTTCGTCACTCAAGCCGCAGTTAGCCATCAAATAAAAGCATTAGAAGATCATTTAGGTATTAAAATGTTTATGCGAAAAAATCGTTCATTGCTTTTAACTGAAGAAGGGCAGTCGTATTATCTCGATATAAAAGATATATTCAACTCGCTTTATGAGGCAACTGACAAGTTATTAGCCCGTGGTGCTAAAGGGGCTATCACGGTTAGTTCACAAGCAAGTTTTGCCATACAGTGGCTAGTGCCTAGGCTTAGTGCTTTTAATGCGCTACATCCAGATATTGATGTAAGAATAAAGGCTGTTGACCAAGCAGAGAACTCATTAACTGAAGATGTTGATGTTGCTATTTATTATGGTCGAGGTCGCTGGCCTAACATTCATGCCGATAAATTACATACCGAGTACTTAATTCCTGTTTGTTCACCACTGCTCTTGCAAGAAGGTGCCGCTAGCGGCAAACCGCCATTATTATCTTTAGATGATTTACAGCATCACACATTGCTACATGATACCTCCCGAAAAGATTGGAAGCGCTGGTTTAAGCAAGTGGGTGTAAAAGGTGCTAATGTTAATCACGGCCCTATTTTTAGTCACTCTGCTATGGTGGTTCAGGCCGCACTGTATGGTCAAGGTGTAGCATTAGCGTATAGTGTTTTGGCACAACCTGATATTGATTCAGGTCGTTTAATTTGCCCATTTAATGATGTATTAGTCAGTAAAAATGCCTATTTTGTTGTTTGTCGTGAAGTTCAAAAAGATATTGGTAAAATAGACTCTTTTAGAGGTTGGCTACTTGATATGGTGAAATCGGAACAAGAACAAGTAAAAGATGGCCAAATCACTTAATAATTTAATACATAGAATATCAAGAACAGACTCTAATGATAGCTAAAATAGCAAACAATATAGCAAACCCCATCGCGCAGATTATTTTTGCCCATGGCGCAGGGGCTGACATGCATCATGAATTTATGGAACAAGTAACAGCCTTATTTAATAAGGCTAATATTAATGTATTAAGATTTAACTTCCCTTATATGGATAAACGTATTGCTTTAGGTAAGCGTTATCCGCCTGATAGAATGCCGACATTGATTAATTGCTATAAGCAGGTTATTAATGACTTTATAGCAATAAACAATAACAATAAGGAAAAGAAGCTACCGTTATTTATTGGTGGTAAGTCAATGGGCTCTCGCGTAGCCGCAACTATTGCTAGTGATGAAAAACTTTCAGAATTCATACAAGGTGTTTTTTGTTTCGGTTACCCTTTTCATCCGGTGAAAAAAACAGAAAAACTTCGACTCGAACCATTACAAAACACACGTAAACCCATTTTAATTGCACAGGGAGAACGTGATACTTTAGGGTCTGAAGTTGAAATTAGTGATTATGAAATATCACACATGTGTCAGTGTTTTTTCTTAACCGATGGTGATCATAGTTTAAAACCTAGAATAAAATCTGGCTATACTCAACGGCAACATATTGAAAGTGCAGTACAAGCTATTGTTCAATTCATTCAGGAAAATAGTAATAATGTATAAAACTACGCAAGCTACACCATTTAAGGTCGGTATAATAAAAGTTTTAATGATTTTTGTTGGCGTTAGCGGTTGCTTTTCTGTACTATTCGGCGCTTGGCTTGCTCATGCAGGACAGTCGTTACCCGTTAGCGTACAATCAACGTTAAAAACAGCATTAGAATATCAGTTATTTCACACGTTAGCTCTGTTAGCAGCATTGGTTTGGGCTACAACTAGCTTATCTGTTAGAGACCCCTCAAAAATATTGTTAGCTGCTTGTATCGGTTTTATGGTCGGTATATTGTGCTTTAGCGGTAGTATTTATATTAAAACATTTTTCAGTTTCCCCATTGTTGGTAAACTGACGCCATTTGGCGGAATATCACTGGCAGTAGCTTGGTTATTCTTGTCAATTGAAGGTAAAAACAACTTATAACCTCTAACGTATCATATTGTCGAACAGGCTTTGTGAATGTGTTGTTGAGGACAGGAAATCAAGGTAAAAACAACTTATGACTGCTATTGTATTATATTGTCGACCGGGTTTTGAAAAGGAGTGTGGGGCAGAAATTCAAGAAAAAGCTTCATGGAATGAAATGTATGGCTATTTGGAATTAAAAAAGAATCAAGGCATCGTTTTTTTTCATTTACATGTTCCAGAGCATGGTGAAGCATTAATAAAAAAACTTCCGCTTAAGCGTCTTATTTTTACTCGTCAATGGTTCGTTACCCTGACAGAAGCCATTGAACTGCCAGATTATAATCGAGTTGAAGCTATTGTTGAGTCGCTAGGTAATGAATGGCAATACGATGATTTACGAATGGAAACGGCAGATACCAATGATGGTAAGGAATTGAGCAAGTTTTGTCGTAAATTAGCGGTACCATTACGCCAAGGCTTACGTAAAGCAAATATACTAACAAACAAAAAGGATGCTTTTGATGCTGATAATGGCGGTGCGGTATTGCATGCACTATTTTTATCTGGCAAAGAAGTGATTTTAGGCTTTTCATTAGCACATAATAGCTCACCTCACGTTATGGGGATCCCGCGTCTTAAGTTTCCAAGTCAAGCACCCAGTCGTTCTACGTTAAAACTTGATGAAGCTTTTTTATACTTCATTCCTCGTGATGAATGGGATGAACGTTTAACGTCTGGAATGAATGCCGTCGATTTAGGCTCAGCGCCTGGAGGATGGACCTATCAACTTGTACGCCGAGGCATGATGGTTACTGCGATTGATAATGGCCCTATGGCAGAGTCTTTGATGGAAACAGGGCAGGTTAAGCATAAGATGATGGATGGTTTTAAATATTTACCAATGAAGCAAAATGTTTATTGGCTTGTTTGTGACATGATTGAAAAACCACAACGTGTTGCCAAGCTAATGAGCGAGTGGTTATTAAACGGCCATTGTAAAGAAGCTATGTTTAACTTGAAACTACCGATGAAAGGGCGTTATCAGCAAGTAACTGATGATTTGCAGACGATTAAAGATGCTTTTAGTGAACATAAAGTGAAGTATGAGTTATACGCAAAACACTTATATTATGATCGTGAAGAAATAACCGTGCATGCAAGGCTTATATAAGCCAAAATATTGAAGATAAAAGGCTATAAAGTTGTAAAACTTTATAGCCTTTTTGTTTTATAGTTTACTAGGATTACAATCTTTCAAGCAAAGCTTCGGTAAAGTCAGTTGTACCATGAGTGCCACCTAAATCACGAGTTGTGCGGTCACCACTAGCAATAACATCTATTAAAGCATTTCTGATTTTATCTGCTTTATCGCTCATTTCTAAATATTCAAGCATTTGCAGTGCTGCCAAAATGACTGATGTAGGATTAGCTATGTTTTTTCCTGCTATATCAGGCGCGCTACCGTGAACGGCTTCAAAAATAGCACAATCTTCACCAATATTTGCACCCGGTGCCATACCTAAACCACCAACTAAACCGGCACAAAGATCAGATAAAATATCACCAAAAAGATTAGTGGTAACAATAACGTCAAACTGTTCAGGGTTCATCACTAACTGCATACAGCAGTTATCAACAATCATTTCTGTTGATTCAATGTCAGGATAACGCTGTGCAACTTCACGAGCAACTTTTAAAAATAACCCTGAAGTTGATTTTAATATATTAGCTTTATGTACCGCGGTTACTTTTTTGCGACCTTCTTTGCGAGCAGTTTCATAAGCAAAAGTTAAAATCTTTTCTGCGCCATCACGCGTAATAATACTCATAGCTTCTGCTTGAGTACCGTCCTGTGAAACAATTTGACCAGCACCTGAATACATACCTTGAGTATTTTCACGTACCGTTAAAATATCAATATTTTCATAACGTGCTTTGGTGCCTTTAAAAGACAATACAGGACGTAAATTTGCAAATAAATTGAATTGTTTACGTAAAGTCACATTTATGGAAGTGAAACCTTCGCCAACAGGTGTTGTTAACGGTCCTTTTAAGGTAATTTTGTTTTTTTCGATAAGATCTAGGGTTTCTTGTGGTACCAATTCACCATGATTTTCTAACGCGGTTAGCCCCGCATCAGCAAATTCATAAGTAAAGTCACAACCGGCTTTATCTAAAACTTTAATTGTTGCCTCAATAATGCTTGGGCCAATACCGTCGCCTGGGATTACTGTGATAGTTTGCTTGGTCATATTCTGTACCTTGTGAGAGAAGAAAGATGTTTAGCTTTAAATAGCTAATAAAATAATTTAACTTTGCCTATTATTATAACGGTTAAATAGCCGTTTAACGTCTACTTAGTGCCTTATGGCACGCTTTATATCATGTAAGTGTTTGTGATGCGTATTCAGTGTTTTTATTTGTAATATTTTATTGGTGAATGATT
>TARA_R110002167_G_scaffold366418_3_pt1 | contig 18796 bp, 21 predicted proteins | sample TARA_R110002167 | Tara Oceans TARA_R110002167 (sample SAMEA4398238) | marine metagenome | biome: Polar Biome; feature: [MES] marine water layer (ENVO:01000295) within the mesopelagic zone...; material: water (ENVO:00002006), including particulate matter (ENVO:01000060) such... | reverse complement strand
CCAAAAGCTGATTTTTATTGGTATGTGGGGTTAATTGACCGCTTACCTATAAAGACGGTGCACCAGCGGGTTATTTTGAATTACAGCAGCAAGATGATGCAACTGTCGAGATTATGTATTTTGGTTTAGGCGAACGCTTTATCGGTAAAGGCTTTGGCGGCTATTTACTGACTCAAGCCATTGAACAAGCGTGGTCGCTACCTAACACCCGCCGAGTTTGGGTGCATACTTGCTCGTTAGATCATCCAAGCGCTTTACAAAACTATCAAGCTCGCGGGTTTAGCTTATTTAGAACAGATACCGAACCCAGAACTAACCCAACAGCGGTGTAGCTCAATACGATATGTAGTGATCAACAATTATAGATTAGCGCCCTACTAGCGTTTTTTACGTGCAATAGCGCGTTGTTGTAATGTTTCTAGCAACGCACTTTTTTGTTGTTGGTCCATAGTATGCCAAGCCAAAATCTCATCGAGCGAACGATGACAGCCTAAGCAGATATCACGCTGGTCTAAACAACATTGCCTCACACAAGGTGAGGCAATTTGATTGTCGTTATTCTGACCAGACGGCATATTCGTTACCATTGACGTCGCTAAAATGGAAACGCCTACCGCCAGGAAAACTGAATACGGCTTTGGTGATGAGTCCACCAGCCTGAATGATTTTAGCTTCTGTGGCGGCCAAATCTTGGCTGTAAAGCACAATTAACGGGCTGCCATTTGCTAAGGTGAATTGAGAGTCTGCTTGATAAAAACCACCATCAATTCCGACCTGCAAAAAACAACTGTATTGAGGACCATAGTCTTGAAACTGCCAACCGAAAACCTGAGTAAAAAAGGCTTTGGTTGCGATGAGGTCTTTCACGGGTATTTCTAAATAATTAATACTATGATGTTGACTCATACTCACCTCTGTTACTTTGTTATTTGGCTGACAATATTATATGGCTGACAGTGCCACAAAAATAATAAGATTGCAGATTAACGTTATTGCTGCAGCAATGCCGCTACGGCACCAATAATACCGCCGAACACACCACCCCACACAACTAACCAACCCAGATGGGTTTTAATCATGTCTTGAATGATTTGTTTCACTAATTCTGGCGTAAGTTCATTTAAACGCTGTTCCACAATATTGGCCACTTTAGCTTGCATGTCTGCGATGACATCCGGCTTTTCAAGCTCATTGACTAAAATAGCATTGAACTCTTCACTTTGAGCCAGTTCAACTAACGACAGTTTCATTTTTTCAATAAACGGCTCTTTCAGTGGGATCAACGCCTCAGTACCACCAAACATCGCTAACATGCCACCAAACGATGACTTTTCGATAGTCGACACTAATGCATCAAATGATGGCGCTAAATCAATCTTTTCAATCACAGGGGTTAAATCAATACTGCTGGCGCTGCTGGTTGTCAAAAAGCGATCGATATTCTCTTGAGTAAAAAATTGCTGCATCATTAAATGTTTAATGCCCGCTTTAAACTCTTCAAATCGTGATGGAACCACACCGGAACCATATAAACCGGGGACTTTTTCAAACAACATATGGATTGCTAACCAGTTGGTTAATGCACCCGACAACGCAAATAACCCTATTGTCATGACGATTTGTTGTTGTAACACATACCCAACCAGCATGAAGATAGCCGCGATAAGGTTGGTTAATACGCTCTTATTCAATCTCTTTTCCTTAACATCTATGATGAAAAAATAATAAAAAACCTCAGCTATTTTATCAGAAATAACTGAGGTCTACATAATTCATCGTTCATCTCAGCGCAGGCTTGATTACCATCGTTAATGGCAAACAAATAATACGGATCAATTTACGCCGTACAACTTAAGGATTCAGGTTCGATAGGTACTTGAGAATCATGGTGGTTAATCAATAATACCCCAGTACTTTGTGCCAACAATTTGGCCTTTTGGTACATTTGGCTAACAACATCCTGCTGCTGATATTGAGGTTTTACAAACACATCTTCCAAATACCACACGGGAGCAAGGCGCAATGAAGAAAACGACGGGTACAATTGAATAAAACCCACCATTTCATCGTCTCTGATGGAGACAAAAATCATCGAATCATTTTCGGCCAAGCGGTGCTTCAAAAAATGATGACACGCGGGAAAGTCTGAGGGTTGTTGTAATTGCTGCCGATATAGATCAAATAGCAGGCTCAATGGTTCTAAATCGACGCTCGAAGCTAGACGTATTTGCATTTCTCATCCTTGAAAATAGAATTAAATACCGCGTATGAATATCGCAAGTATTATGCCTATTGAGTGATGGCATCGAGCCACCAGGTTAAAAACAATATGTCACTATAAGTATTTAACGCATAAAACAAAATTAACCTATGTAAAGAAGATAAATAGAAAATCTATTAATTACATAAGCTTAAATTTAAAGCTAACATCAATAAACATAAATGTAAATTAATCTATTTCACAAACAAAATAATCATCCGTTACGATTGTTTCTTTGGTAAAATAGCCAGCTGTTGCCACTGTTTTGTATCAAGATTACCTCATATGACCTCGTTTTTCGCGCAATTGCGCTCAGCGGTTACACCGCGCTCTCGTATTCTAAAGCTAGCCCTTTATGGATTAACTGTTTATCTATTGGGTTGTGCTGTTCTTGGCGGATTAATTCCATATATTGCCAAACAACAAGCACCAACGATATTAACCGAGCAATTAGGCAGAAACGTTACCCTACAAGACATTAGTATCAACCCATTTACGTTAGAACTAACGGTATCGGGTTTTGCGATCAATGAGCTTGATAGCCCGAAAACCTTTGCATCATTCGCCACGGCCTATGGCAACATTCAATTATGGCAATCGATCACATCTTGGGCGGTAGTGATTGAAGATATCCGGCTACAACAACCCACCTTTAGAGTGGCGCGTTCTGAAACAGCAAATCAACACGTTGTATTTAACTTCAGTGACATTATTACCCGCCTAAGCCAAAATACCCAGCCAGCGCCAACCAGTACTGAACCGACTATTATACCGGCGATAAACATTGCTAACATTCAAATCCAACAAGGCGTGTTTACCCTAGACGACAACGTCACAGATACCCACATTAATTATCCCAATATCAATGTGTCATTGGCACAATTCAATAGCTTGAGTAACGCATTAAACGACAAGCAAGACCAAGTAAATCGTTATAACTTACGCATAGAAGATCAATTCAAAGGCTCGGTCGCACTGCAAGGACAATTCCAGTTAGCCCCACTGGCAATAAAAGGCGATGTTAAGCTGACTGGGATTGATTTATCGCGTTACTGGTCTTTTGTTGATCAACTGTTTGCGATTAACTTAGCTGAAGGCACGCTGAGCCTAAACGGACAGTATGCTGTGACTTTACAAGACAAAAACTTAGCACCAATAAGCCATATCAATGTCACCAAAGCACAAATAGTGATTAATCATTTTAAAGCGCTACATCAGCAAGATGAAAAAATCGCCATTGATGTACTAGCGTTAAACAACATCAACCTAGATAGCCACAAAAAGCGCGTTAGCATTGGTGAGTTCCATACCGAAAAAGGTAATATCAAACTCAATATCACTCCTACTGGTGCTGATTTGGTTGCTTTATTGCTGCCTAAAGACACTGAGTTAACAACTACCGTAGATACTTCAGATTTACCTTCTACAGCCTCAACGACTACCGAATCTGCTATTATAGCCACGACAGATTCAGAGACTGCTAACTCAGATGATCCAAAAGCTGACAGAACAGATGTGGCTGATACCATTACTGATAAAGCCATCGAGACAGTGAAAAAAGTCACCACTGAGCTCAAAACAAAAGCAGCTAGCGATGCAACTGAAAAAACAGATACAGATGCAGAGCCACTATTAGCGCAGCAATCACCACCATCAGCGACACAAGATGCTACAAAAGAAGCGACGGCTGAGTCAGGCTCACAAATTACTCAACAAAATACAGCAATAGCGGCAGACTCCATCGAGGCTGACTCTCCTTGGTTAGTCACACTAGACAAAATCAGTATCGCGCAGTATCAAGTTAAACTGGGTGAAGGCATTGCCAGTGATAAGATTATTCTTTGGCAAATCGGCCCAATTGACTTCACTACAGGGGTAATAAAATCAGATCTATCCAGCCCGATTGATTATCAATTTTCGGCTGGAATCAATCAACAAAGCTTATTAACATCAACAGGACAAGTAGATGCATTAGCGCAAACGGTGAATGCTGAAATCGACTTTAGTAATATGTTGTTGTCACGCTTACAACCTTATATTGCTCCTTACATCAATATCACTATTGAAGATGGCATGTTTTCCACTAAGGGCATTTTGCATGCAGACGCTAAAGACACGCTAACCTACTCTGGCAGCGCAAACATCAGCCAATTACACATTAACGATAACGTGTTAAAACAACCTTTGCTGACATGGCAAACTATGGACATCAACCAGTTATCGTTTGATCGCCAACAAGCTAACATTGATATTGATGAAATAAACGTTGATAAGCTGTTTAGTCGCCTGATTATCTCACCCGACCGCAGCACCAATATTAGCGAGTTAATCAACACTCCTGCAGACATAAAACAAACCACTGCTAGTGTTGAGACAGATAAAGCTGCTGTTAGTCCAAGTAAAGCTGACCAAGCGACCTTATCGGCAGGTAATGAGCAACCCGTCGATGCACCGCAAATGAAGCTCAACATTAATAAGATTGGCTTTACAGACAGCTCGGCCTTCTTTGCAGACAATTCGTTAACGCCCAATTTTGCTTCGGGCATTGAAATGCTTAATGGTCAAATCACCAACTTATCATCAAACCCAGAAACCACCGCATCAGTGGATTTAGCCGGCAAAATAGACAAATACGCTCCGGTGACATTAAAAGGCGATGTTAACCCGTTATTAGCACAACCTTACCTTGACCTTAACTTGAACTTTGACAAAGTAGAGCTCACCTCGGTTAACCCTTATTCAGGCACTTATGCTGGTTACTATATTGATAAAGGCCAACTGTCATTGGACCTAACCTACCAGCTCAAAAACAATGAATTAGTTGGCAGTAATCATGTAGTGATTGATCAACTCGAGCTAGGTAAACGCAGTAACAGTAGTTTAGCAACCAGCCTACCTGTGACATTAGCGATAGCATTATTGCAAGACCGACATGGCGTAATTGATTTAGGCGTTGATGTGTCTGGAGACATTGATTCTCCTAGCTTTAGTTTTGGTAGCATCATCATTAATGCATTAGGCAATATCATAACCAAAGCGGTTACCTCACCATTTTCATTCTTAGCTGGCCTTGTGGACAGTGATGAACAAATAGATAAAATCAGTTTTGAGTATGGACGTAGCAACATCTCACTTAAACAAAAAAGTACTTTAGACAAACTGGCTAAAGCGTTAATAGACAGGCCGCTGCTTAATCTGAATATTAAAGGCAGTGTTGACTTAATTAACGATAAACAAGCGTTAGCTGAAACCAAACTGCATAAACAACTGGCTAACACTGCTGGGATAAAGTTCAAAGATTTCCCAAAGAGTATATCTGCCAGTAAATACCCTGCTACGGGGCCATTAGCAGATGCATTGTATCAGTTGGTTGAGCAAGAGTTATCGCAGGACCCATTAGACATAAAACAAAAGTTACAGCAGAAAAAACCAAAACTGACTGAAGCAGAGCTCATTACGCGCTGGCACATTGGCTTGTACAATATGCTTAAAAATCACCAACAGTTTACTGCAGATGAATTTGGCCTTTTAGCTCAAAAGCGTGCTAAGGCGGTTAAAGCCTATCTCATTGCTCAAACAGAGATTGATCCAGGAAAAATATTTGTGCTTGAAAGCCGTATCAACACCGCAGAAGATGCCGCTGAAGCATTGCTGGAGTTACAAGTAAAATAACCTGTCTGTGGCTGTTAACCGCTATCTACATCGGGTAGACTGCGCATACATTGCAAACGAGTAATAACAAGCGTTTGCAATCATGACGTATCATTAATATTGTTAAGATTGAGGTTATCTATGTTTATCGTTCGCTGGATTTTAGGTCGAATTATTTTGTTGTTAAATTTTGTGTTTGCTCCTAAAAAGCGCCAACGTCCGCAAGATCAACAAGCTATTGTCGATCAACAAACTCAATCATTGGCATTGTATCAATACGCCGCCTGCCCTTTTTGTGTCAAAGTTCGTCGTGATATTCGTCGCCAAAATTTAACCATTAACTTAGTCGACGCCAAACAAGATGACAACAAAAGCGTGTTAGTAAGCCAAGGTGGCAAGCTACAAGTGCCTTGTTTGCGTATTGAGCAAGACGGCAACACCCAATGGTTATATGAATCAAAAGCCATTACCAGCTACCTCAACGAACGTTTCGCATAAAGCACTGGTTATGTCATGTCGCCACAGTTTCTTTCAACACTGTGGCTAACATATTGCTGCATAGATATTTTCAAATCGGGCCATGCTTGTATCAATAAAGGTCATGATCATATTTTGCAGCATTTATTCACGTTTCATTTAACATCAAAACGAATGAGGTTATGAGTGTCAAAAATTAGCTTAATCATCTGCAGTCTCATACTGCTTAGCGCCTGTAGCGCAAGCGAACCTGATCCTATGGACTTTGCGGGGCAGTTTCGCGATGCATTCAGTACTCAAATTAAAGGCAATGGGATTAAATTATTTGTCTATAAAGCCAAATTAGCTACTGCCCTTGATCGCAGCATTCCTGGTGATGCCCCGCATGAAAGAAGAATTCGCAGTAAACAAGATGCCCAGAGTTATCAAATTGAACAACGTAACGCAGAGAATCGTCTAGAATTATGGCATCAACAAATTGATCTTGGCCTTAGAAAAACCATCGAAATGAATGGTTATTGTAAAGCCGGTTATATTGAATTAAGTCGTTATGTTGAAACTGAGCGCGGTGAAATTCGTGGCGAATGTAACGATGGTGCTACCGCTGAAGATATGAAAAAATTCGGCGCCTAATTGCCAAGCCGATGCGGCTTTAACTGACTTAATAGGTTAATTATTGTCGCCGACGGATAAAACACTATATCCAGCTAAGCAATTAAGCTAAAATTAGCATCCAAATTTTCTCGTGATGTTGCCGTAGGCTCCAAGACCAGCGTCATCAAGCTCCGATAAGCCGTTTATCGTCTAAAATGATATCAATAGTTTGTCGTTTACAAAGTAAGAAATCAGATGAATAGAAAGCAAGAGATGATCAAAAAATTGGCCAAACGTGCCAAGGCTCGCCAAAATAAAGTGGTGCCAGCTAACCCAAGTAACAAGCCTGTAGAGCGTTATATCTCTAAAGCTGAACGTGAGAAAATTGCGTTAGCAGAAGCGGCTGAACAAACGGTTGTCACAGAAGCCAGCACAGAAACAGACAAAGACTAACACCCATTTACAAGGTGTCAGCATCAAAAAGCCCCTAATCTTGGCCTTGGCCAAAAATAGGGGCTTTTTATTGTCTGCTCTTTGGCATTAGCCAGAGATTAAATATCGACCAGAGCATCCCGCCTAGATCCTAATCTAAATCCAATTAGATCTGCACTCAATCACATCTACACAGAATTAAATCTAAAGAGCATCCAGCAGATCAATTGGTTTTTTCGGTGCTTTTGTCACTAGCGGTTTTATCGGTACTCGTGTTATTAGCACCCACTTTTTCAATATCGTCTGTATCGGCGTTATCTTGTTGAGCTAATTGTTTACACAGCGGCTCTTCATCTAATTGGGCCATCTGAGTGCGCCCAGGCATAGGTGAAGGAGCAGCCACCATATCAATGTTGATGGCATCGTCTTCTAGCAGTTGTTGGTTGGCACCCGCCGTTAGCATGCCTTGGCGGCTAATTTTATCGACTAATCGATATGCACATAAAATACCTATCACACCAAATATAATTGCCCCAATCACCTGACCAATTAATACTCCAAATACACCGCCCCACTGCGCGCCAAAATACACAAATGGTATGGTGCCTATGGTTGCTTTACCCACATTAAAAAAGGTCGAGTATTTGGCCTTACCTAAATTATTAAATGAGGCGTTAGCAATAAACAAAATGCCCGAAAAGATAAAGAACACCGCGATGTACTGACAGAAAAACAAAATAAGTTCTGCCGCATCGCCTTTCATATCAAAACTACTAATAATGACATTTCGTAACAGATACAGCCCAAGAGACATCATCAACACATAAGCGACACAAAATTGAATCGCTTTGGTTAAACTCAATCGGACACGCTCAATTTCATTGGCTCCAAAGTTTTGACCCACAATCGGCCCAACAGCGCCAGATAGTGCAAAAATCATCCCGAACGATACTGGGATTAAACGCCCTAATACCGCCCAGCCAGCCACATAACTATCACCAAAATCTGCTATGGCACGGGTTACCACCGCATTACCAATTGGGGTTGCCACATTGGTTAACATTGCAGGCGCGGCAATTGAAAAAATAACCCCTAAATCTTGCTTAAACTCATCAAACGAAAAGCGACCTAATAATTTATGTTTTACTACCACACCGCGGGCAGAAATAATGAACACGGCTATACGAGCAAGTACTGATGCGGCCGCCGCCCCTTCAATGCCCATTGATAAGGAGAAAATGAAGATAGGATCGAGTATGGCATTGACACCACCACCGGCTAGCGTCGACATCATCGATAGTTTGGCATCACCCACAGCGCGCAGTGCGCCGCCAAGCGCCATTGCTAAACAAATAAACGGTAAAGATGGCACCAGAATATACAAGTAGCTTTCAGCCAATTCCGCAGTGCGCCCAGTTGCCCCCACTAACGCTAACAATTCTGGAATAAACGCGATGACAACTGCGGCCACCAGCACACTGGTAATTAAGGTCACTATGGCACTGTTTAAAAACAATCTCTTAGCTAACTTTATGTTCTTAGAACCCACGGCTTTTGACACCAAAGCCCCAAGAGCAATGGATAAACCAATACCTATTGATGTGGTAAAAAATGAAATTGTGCTGGCATAACCAGCTGCAGCGGCAAGCTCTATTTCACCAAGCAGACTTAAAAAGAAAATATCGAGTAAGTCGACCACAAACAGCGCCGAAATACCCACTGCAGCAGTAGAGCTCATCACCAAAATATGGCGTAAAATAGAACCCTCAACAAATTTAGCGGCGGTCATTAGTATCCTTGATTGTCAATAGTAAAAAGCAAACCTCACTCAGGTTTAAGGGCCGTTGCCCTAGAGTTTTTCAAGCTCGCTACCACAATGATTACAATATTCGGCATCGTTATCGTGGCCTTTTTTACCACAATTACTGCATTTACGTAAATCACGGGTTCTGACCATTTCATGTGAAATTTCAGCAGTTAAAATACCGGTTGGGATTGCAATAATCGAATAACCAATCAACATAGTGAGTGCTGCAATTCCCTGACCCAATGGGGTTTGCGGCGTAATATCTCCGTAACCAACGGTGGTAATAGTCACCACGGTCCAATACATCGACTTAGGAATGGAAGTAAAGCCATTATTAGGCCCTTCGACCACATACATAACCACACTTAACACCATGATAATCAAGCTGACCGAAAAGAAAAATATAAACACTTTACGGCTCGACTGCATCATTGCTTTAATCAATAAGTTGCCATCACTGAGATAGCGCAGCAGCTTTAACACTCTAAATACACGGAATAAACGCAGTACTCTTAGCGCTAACGCGACATTGGCACCAGGGAAAATCAACCCTAAATAACTGGGTAAAATGGACACTAAATCCACTACACCAAAAAAGCTGCGTGCATAGTGTAACCGATTCAGGGAGCAATAGAGCCTTAATATGTACTCAACGGTAAAGAATACAGTAAAGGTCCATTCTGCGATACTAATATAGTCGCCATACCGCGAGTTAATATGCTCAATGGTATCGATAAAAATCAATATCACACTCAATACAATACACACCATAAGGGTGATATCGAAACGTTTTCCTGCTGGGGTTTCGGTACCAAAAATCACACTTCTAAGTTGCTGTTTTAGTGGACTGTCGGCTTTTTCTTCGATATTCATCTTATTATTCACTGTCTCGGGCAATAAATTGCAAATAAACTCGGTTAACTAATATCAATTAACCCTTGTTGTCGTTAAAATCTAACATTGACTGTCGAGTTTTAACATTCGAAATAGAGTCATTTTACAATAAAAATTAAAAAGGTCATTGGTTTACGGAGATTTCATGCGCGCGTTGTACATATTATTTATTGCCTTAATTTTCAGCCCGTCATTGGCGGTCGCTTCTTCAAGCCAAACAACAGCAAAAGTAGATTTAGTTGTTGTCAATAAATCTGAATCTCGCTTATCTGTCATGCGTGATGGAAGAGTGGTTAAAAGTTACCTTATTGCCATGGGCGATGTGCCAAGTGGTCATAAGCTTAAAGAAGGTGATCAACGTACTCCGCAAGGTCGTTATGTATTAGATTATAAAAAATCTGATAGTGCATTTTATAAATCGATTCATATCTCTTATCCCAATGAAGAAGATAAATTACGAGCTGATGCATTAGGCATTAGAGCCGGTGGCATGATTATGATCCACGGTGAAAACCCTCGTTCAACTTTACCGCCAGAAGAAGCACAAAAGTACAACTGGACCAATGGATGTATTGCCGTCACCAATAAAGAAATGGATGAATTGTGGCAAATGATTGATGCTGGTACACCGATTGAAATATGGCCATAAGCTCATTCAATCTCAACCATACCATTTTTGCTTTGTTTCTTGGGTTATTAAATGAATTACCAACATCTACAACATACTTGGGCAGACTTTAGCCAGCGCATTAGCGCGTTTATTCATCGGTTAGGTTTAGAGAACTTAGCATTGGATTGTGATCATGCTGCTTTGCGGGTGAACGATAATCAAACGGCGCAGTTACTCGTCGATGAATTTTGTCAGCACGGCAAAATCATCTCTAATAACATCATCAACGGTCGGCCGATTTTAATCATTAAATTAGCCGCGCCATTAGTTATCGGTAAGATGAAAATTCAGTGTGTTGAGCTACCCTTTCCATCTGACAAAGCCTATCCGATTGAAGGTTGGGAACATATCGAATTAGTGTTTCCATCGCAGGCACAAACCTGTGATGAACTAGTCGCAGAGCTTATCGAAAAAGTGCCACGACTCGCTGATGTTATTGCGGGTAATACTATTGCAAGTAATGCTATTGCAGGTAGTGACGAAAACAATGATATTAAGGTTAAACAAAGTTCGCCAAAAGGCGATAAAGAGCGCCTTGCTAACCCAACTATCGCGTTTAAGGCCAATGGCATTTGCGTTAAAGTACACCCGCACGATATTCAAAAGATTGTTGAGAGTGAACAAATCGGCTAAACGGGTAATTCAATATCACATCGTACAAACATAGGAATGGTATAAGGCTTCGCCAGTATCAAACCTATGTCTGCTTTTTGCTTTGTAGCGCGTTTTAATGCTTAACGTTCAATTAATCGCGTCATAAACAAGCTATTAGGATCTAGCTCATAATCCGAAAATGGGCCGCAGTAATCAAATTGATGTCGTTCATATAAACGCCTTGCTGAAGCAAAAAAGTCCATAGACCCCGTCTCCAAGCTCAACCGCTGATAACCACGAGACTTAGCGACGTCCAATATGTGCAACAACAATGTCGACGCTACACCTTGGTTTCTTGCCGTCGCAGCCGTTCGCATAGATTTTATTTCGCCATGGGTTGGCGTTAGTTGTTTTATCGCTATGCACCCTAGTACTATGTCACCTTGCTTGGCACACCAAAAAGTAATTGATGGGTGTTTTAAGGCTTCAATATCTAATGCATGAACACTCTCTGGTGGCGACGTTGCATACATGTCAGCCAAATGTGCTTGCAGTAACTCAATCACGCCAGAGCCCTGTAAATCATCAATCATAATATCCATGTACAAAGGCTTCCTGTAGAACTATTACCGCTTATGAAATGCATTGTTATCAAGTAGCTTAATGACCAAATCGATGCGCTGATGAGCTAAATAATCATCCCTATGACTAAAACCAATAACGACAAATAACAGTAGCGACCACACAAAGTTTTGTTCTACGAGTAAGTCTACTTTTACAATATATAAAATAGCGCCAATAGTCGCCAAACACATCAGCCATTGAATTAACCAAGTATATGGTTTGGGTCTCAGTTTATCTAAATCAGCACGTAGTTGGTTATTTTTTCCCGTTTCCATTGATTCAACAACATTATCTAGTTGGATTTTAATCATTATTACACTTCCATTGTAAAAATTTTCTCAATTAGGGTCTGTTGATCTTTGCAGGTTAAATTGTGTTCGAGATAAAAACGTTTTAATCGAGGCGAGCGGATTGCTGCCTAGCAATCTAAGCTACTTTTACTTAACGAAGAGTGACTCAACAAAGAGTAAAACGTTTTTAGCCGACCCCTTCGGGCAGCGTTTGTTGGTCATTTTTACTGCGTTATCGACTTTTTATGTAGAATAACTACACCACAAAGTCTCTGCCTTGTAAAAATGACCAACAATTCGCTGCAAAAACAACCTTGAAAGATCAACAAGCCCTAATGTACTTTAATAAAATAAGCTTTTTATTAATACATCATTAAACGTTATTGATTGCAGTAAACTAACTCAGTATAAATTACTTTTATTTTTAATAACATAACGAGCCGTTTCATCAATAAAAGAAAATAAGACATAAGCCACTTTTTACGTGCACCTTCATAACCAATAGAGCTAATTTCATCCAAGCAACATCCAATAACATCATGTGCACCAGGGCTGGTCAATAAAACGACCAACATCTATTTAATCAAGTCGACAGAAACGAGTTTTGGAGTGTCACTTACTATCCAATGGGTTTACTCGAGAAACGCTAATAGATAAAAACCTTAAAAATGATTAGCACATATATCGCTCAATTTTAGTGACTATTTAGTTAACCAATAATGCGCTTAGTTTCTATGTTGATGGTTGTATTTTTTATCGCGTCTTTATCAAAATTTAACAATCCAAACAAAAACAGCGTGCCCATCATTACCACAGTGGCAGATAGGTATAAGCCAATATCATAGTTCCCCAGTGCTTCAACAAGATATCCGGTAGACACGGGGGCAATAATTTGTGCTGCACCATAAGCTAAGGTCATTGTGCCCATAAACTTAGCCGGGTTACTCGGATAAAACTTGCCCGCCATGGTCAAAACTAGGCTGACGCATGCGATAAAAGTGCCACCAAACAACAGTGCACTTAATATAACAACAGGTAAGCTGTCATTGATTGCAGGAAGAATAATGCCTACGGCCTGTAAGATATAGGCGGCTAATAGCGTTTTTAAGTAACCCACTCGACGGGCGATTTGATCCCATATTAAAGGTGCTGGTGTTGCCGCGACGCCTACCAATAGAAAAGCAACACCTCCTTGTCCTTGTAAACCTTCAACACGTTCGACAATATCAACAATAAAAGTCGAACTGACGGCATAACCATAACCGGCACAGAAATAAGCCAACATCATTAACGATTTAAAGGCTTTGCTTGGTGGATGATCTTTGACGCCTGCTCCCGCTTTACCACCAACAAATGGATGTGGCATCCATAACCATGCAGGGATCGAGAATATTGCTGCCATCACCGCTAACGCTAGCCACTGTTGCTGCCAGTCGGCTGACATGGTCAGCATAGCTTCTATTAGTATTGAGGTAACAATGATGCTCAGCCCCGCACCAGAGAAGTGAATGCCCAATTCTGCACGGTGATTATGGTTAACTAGCCATTTTAATATCAGGCCAGAGGCAATAATAAAGCCTCCTGAGGCGCAGATTCCGGCAATAAAGCGTAATACCGCCCAAGTCAACATATCAGTGGTCATTACCATTGCAGCTGAAGTGACGACACTCAATATAAGGTACAACCGGTGTAAGTTATATTTGTAGTTAAGGTTGTGCATGCTAGCGGCAAGTAACACCCCACACATGTAACCCATAAAATTAGTACTAGCTAACCAACCTCCACCAGATTCAGTTAGGCCTGCACCGTCCTGCATTATCGGTAATAACAAGCTATAGGAAAATCTAGCCACCCCAACCGTGACAATTAAACTACAGATACCAGCAAAATAGACGCGGACTTTTGTTAGCTCTAGTAACATCAAAATCACTTTTTAAGTGAAACCATTAACAAACAATACGTCAATCTGCTAATCTTAAAAATTGAATTATTTAGAACAAAAATTTCTTATTAAGAGAACTATATGGAAATATTAATGCTAAAAACGTTTAAAGCCGTTGTTGATGAAGACGGCATTAAAGGTGCTGCTGATAAGTTGCATACGGTTCAGTCCAACATCACCAACCGGATTAAAAAACTCGAGAAAGAACTGGATACTAAGCTATTTACTATCATTGGCCGAAAATTACAATTAACGCCTAGTGGGCAACAGCTTTGCGAGTATGCAGATCAGATTTTACAATTAGAATACCAAGCAACCTCTGCCATTTTGCGCAATAAAGGAACTTACGAGTTACGAGTTGGTATGCCAGAAACATTTGCAGCGGTTCATATGCCTATGGCACTCAAAAAACTCAAGCTGAATCACGCTGAAATTAGAACGAAAATTCATACTGACACCAGCGAAAGACTGGTATTTTCGGTATTGAACAATAAGGTTGACTGCGCTGCGATAGGTAATGCGACTAAACATGAAAACCTTATTATTATCCCGATTGTGAAAGAAGAACTGATTATGGTGACTCCACGAGACAGTGAACATGATCCGGTCTTGTTTGTACGCGATGAAGGCTGTGGTTATAGAAAACACGCCCTTATTTGGCAACAAAAGGCTGGCCGAGGTAATGATGAGCTCATGGTAATGAGCAGTGCTGATGGTGTTTTAGGCTGTATCGCGGCGGGTTTAGGTTACACCATTATTGGCAAAAATATGGTGGCGGGCAGTCGGTATGAAAAGTCTCTGGTTATGACGCCAGTAAGCCATGATCCAAAACATGTTCAACTATCAATTGTCTATCGTAAAGATAGTCCATTAGAGTCAGGTATATTGACCCTTGCAAAGCTATTAACCAAGTAAAAAACCTTGTTCTCTCAACATGTGAACGGCTTATTACAGAAGATCCATAACTATAGGTCTATCATAGAAACCAGCTAACCACCCATAAAATACAAGAGAGCACTATCGCGAGTCTAGTGCTTAAATGTCAGCTAGCTGCTTTGTTATTGTTACAAAGTAAACCGACGCAGCATTTGCTGCAGTTGTTCGGCCTGTCCGGAGAGTTCTTCTGCAGCGGCAGCACTCTCTTCGGCACTGGCTGTATTTTGTTGGGTAACCTGGCCAACCTGACCGATCCCCTGATTGATCTGTGCAACACCTTGCGCTTGCTCATTACTGGCCGTGGCAATTTCGCTAACCAATTTTTCTATGTTGCCGATACCACTGACAATCTCATGCAATGCTTCAGATGTCTGATTAGCAATAGTCGTTCCTCTGGCCGTTTTTTCTACTGAACCTTCAATCAACTAGGCAGTTTCTGCAGCCGCTTTCGCACTACGGGCTGCAAGATTCCGTACTTCATCAGCGACAACGGCAAAGCCTTTACCATGCTGTCCAGCACGTGCCGCTTCAATGGCGGCATTTAGCGCCAGCAAGTTAGTTTGAGAGGATATTTCATCAATGACCTTGATGATTTTGCTAATATGTTGACCCGCTTCGTTGATCTCATCCATGGCAGTTACCATCCCAAGCATCTGGTTACTCCCCTTTTCAGCTGCTTGCTGTGAGTCCACAGCCAAGAAATTGACCTGCCTAGCATTTTCAGCATTAGTTTTAGTTTGTGAAGCCATCTCATTTAGTGATGTGGAAATCTCTTCAAGACTGCAGGCCTGCTTAGTTGCGCCATGAGACAATGTTTGGCTGGCCTCGGCCACCTGCCTACTGCTGGAAAAAATCTGCTCTCCAGAGATTTTGATACGGCTAACAATTTCAGTTAGATCACTACCGAGTTTTTTAATAGCACCACGGAGCAAATCTTGTTCATCGCGAACAGTAACATCAATAATAAGGTTCCCAGCAGCAAGTTTCTGCAAGTTGGCAACCACTTCGTTTTGCAGGCTATCGGAGAAATTATCTAGGGTTTCGGCCATCTGCCCTATTTCATCTTTACGCTTCAAGTTCAGGCGTGTATTTAAATGTCCTTTCTCTAGTTCTTTAATCATTTTCGCGACAGAGTTGATGGGCCGAACGATAGAGTTCGCAATAAATAGACCTGTTACCAGTCCGAATATTAAAGAGAAAATGCCGATACCATATAGCGCTATTTGGGCTATATCTATCGCTGATCCGATTGCTGTTTGGGAGTCGTCCGCCATCTGATTGACCGATAAGGAAATCCCAGCCAGACTTTGATTAAAGGAAAGTGTTGCTGCAGATAAATCAGTGAGATGAAGTACATTCTCTTCCGCAACTACCAGAAGATGTTTATTTATGTTGAATAAACCATCATCAGTAAAAGCTATGCTACTCAGCGTTGCTAAATTAGTAGAAACATCAGCCAGTATCAGCTTATCTTCTGCTAAAGAAATAAAACGCTTCAGTTTTTTTAGTTGTTTTTTTAGTTGTTTTTCATTTTTTGCAAAACGTTTTTCAATTTTATCAAAATCCGCTAAGCTTTGGTCGACTTGTAAATCCTTACCTACCTGCAGCAATTTACTAATATAATGCTGACATTTTGAAACTGTCTGGATCAAGGGGATATCTTTGGCAAACATTCCTTCAACAAAATTCCCCATCATTGCGGCCGTCGTGTCAGCAGAGTACATCAATGTTTTTGCCTGATCTTCCTTTGCGTTGGTCAACGCCAGGTTCCTGTTCAACAGAGCGGACAACAGTGCCGTCATTTCCGCAGCTTGTAGTTCGAAACGCTTATTGAGTTCGGCAGACTTTGCATGTCCCAATTTTTGAGCCTGTGTGGCAACAATTACCTCATCAATTTTCCCAAATAAATCTGTTCGCTTTTCACTTAAGTTCTCGATATCGATTGCTGTATCATTTTGTTCTATTATTTTTTTCAGACTATTAAGCGAAGAAGAAGTTTTTTGATCGGCTTGATCCAGTTGAATGAGGAGTTCTTTGTTTCGTTCACTCTCGACTGTAGTCAGGAGCTCCTTGGTTATTGCAAGGGCAGACAGCATGGTATTGCCCAGTTCAGTAGCAGTCTTTTCTAGTGGTAGAGCAGTTGTTGAAAATGTGGTGACATTGCTTTGAATTTTTTTTAGAAAAAACAAAGATACGCCATTCGATACGAATCCGATCGAAACCAGTAGAAAAAAAGACATCAACAATTTGGTTCGTAGTTTACTATCGCGAATTGTTCTGGATACCGTATCAATGAAATTCATATTATTATTCTTCTCTTAATTGCATGGTGCCTTGTGACAGAGCGGATCTAGTAGCTCTGCCACAAGGGTAATATTTAAAGAAGATTAGTTTACTGGCTTGTAAACCTGAATCCGGTTATTGGCTGTATCGGCGATATATACCCAACCGGTTGCTTTATCTACAATAACACCATGGATATTTCCAAACTCGCCAGCACCTGAACCTTTTTTCCCCCATCCAGCAAGCAGTTTGCCGTTGGTATCGAAAACTTGTACTCGATTATTGCCTATTTCCCCGACATAAATATTGTCATCTTTATCGATGCCAATACCTGCATTTGCTATTAATTCACCAGGTGCTGAACCCTCCTTACCAAAGGTTCTGATGAATTTGCCATCTTTGGTGAAAAATTGAATTCGGTTATTCTTCAGGTCGCTGACGACCAGTTCGCCCTTGCTATTGAACTTTGAGGCTTCTGGATTATTCATCTGACCAGGCTCAGTCCCTAAACTACCGAATAGAAAAAGAAAATTCCCATCCAAGTCCCAAACGCTAACACGATGGTTGCCAGCTTCTGGCATATAGTACTTACCTTCATAAATATCAGTGAATTCAGATTTTATGTTCTCACCGGGGTCTGAACCATACTCACTAAAACTACGCAGCCATTGGTAATTTTTATCATAAACTTTGACATCACCAGTGTTGTAGTCAGCAACAAAGATGTTTCCAGCAGGATCGACCGAAATCCCTTCTGGCTTATCCAAATTCTTATCATCGTCTCCTTTACCGCCAAAACGACTAATATACTTACCCGTTGTTTTATCAAAAACCTGAACGAAGGCGTGTGCAGCGTCTGTAGCAAGAAGCTTACCATCCGCAGTAAATGCAAAATCTTCAACATACGTGAATTGACCAGGCTCCGTTCCCGCAGTTCCTATGTCCATTACGTGTTCAAATTTCAAAGTACTACTTGAGGCATTACCTGCAACGAAAACTAGCGCTGTGGTCATTAATAAGCAGGTTATTGCGTTACTCACTCTCTTATTTCTTATCATTTACTTCTCTCCAATAAAATGTATGGACAATAAAGTTCTTAAGGTTTTGATGGTTTTTTCTCCAGAGCAATCGCATGAGTGCTAATTTTTTAAACTATACGTTTATCCTGCAAACACAAAACAGGAAATCATCCAAGCTATGAAAATTTCCTGTGCTAAAATGCTCATTAAAAAAACTCTGTTTAAAAAATGTTTGCGACCTCTCTCTGGATTTTTCTCCAAATGCGACATCAATGTTTTATTCAATAGATGAGAAAATTAATTTTTTTAATACTTTGGTAGAA
>TARA_R110002167_G_scaffold98718_3_pt1 | contig 18822 bp, 15 predicted proteins | sample TARA_R110002167 | Tara Oceans TARA_R110002167 (sample SAMEA4398238) | marine metagenome | biome: Polar Biome; feature: [MES] marine water layer (ENVO:01000295) within the mesopelagic zone...; material: water (ENVO:00002006), including particulate matter (ENVO:01000060) such as...... | reverse complement strand
GGGTTGCTGGAGTTTGAAACCAGGCTGAAACCGCATAAGCAGCTGCGCCAGGTCCAGGGCAGGTTACTGCTGGGAACGCGGCCAGTTGCCATTAGCGGCTATGAAATTCATGCTGGGGTCAGTTCGGGCGCTGCGTTAGCGCAGCCGCTGGTCGAACTGGATGATCGTGTCGATGGAGCCCAGTCAGCCGATGGACAGATTCTGGGAACTTACCTGCATGGCTTGTTCGATCATCCCGATGCGGGCCAGGCACTGCTGGAATGGGCCGGGCTTAGGGTGCAGAGTCGGGTCGATATCCATCAATTGCAGGAGCGGGGGATCGATCGTCTCGCCGATTCGCTGGAGCAGGTGTTTGATTTGCCCCTGCTAGATCGAATTTTAGGTCTGTCGTAACTAGCTGTCTGAGCGGATAATCCAGTTTCGCCTTTTATTGGCGCTTGCAGGTATAATTCAAACCCTTCTTAATCAGCAACCAAAGGTCGGATCTGACAGTGATTATCAAACCAAAAACTCGCGGTTTTATCTGCATCACCACCCATCCTGTTGGCTGTGATGTCAATGTTCAGCAGCAGATTGCCTACACCCAGTCCAAGGGTGTGTTGGCTAACGGTCCTAAAAGGGTGTTGGTCATCGGCTCCTCCAGCGGCTATGGCTTGTGCTCGCGTATCGAAGCGGCCTTTGGCTCGGGCGCCGGAACCCTCGGGGTGTTTTTCGAAAAGCCAGGTACTGAGACTAAACCGGGAACGGCGGGTTGGTACAACTCCGTAGCCTTCGATAAGGCGGCCAAGGCGGCAGGGCTATACTCCAAGAGCGTCAATGGTGATGCATTCTCGCATGAGGCCAAGCAGAAGGTTATCGAGCTGATTAAAGCTGATATGGGACAGGTCGATCTGGTGGTTTACTCGTTAGCATCGCCTGTACGTAAACTGCCGGATAGCGGTGAAGTGGTACGCTCCTGCCTCAAACCTATCGGTGAGACCTATCGGGCAACAGCGGTGGATACCAACAAAGATTGCATTATCGATACCGAGGTAGAACCTGCGACAGAGCAAGAGATCGCTGATACGGTCACGGTGATGGGCGGTCAGGATTGGGAGCTGTGGATCGATGCCTTGGATCAAGCGGGTGTTTTGGCCGATGGCTGCCGCTCCGTATCCTATAGCTACATCGGCACCGAAATTACCTGGCCGATCTACTGGGATGGTGCGCTGGGTAAAGCCAAGATGGATCTGGATCGTGCTGCAGGAGAGATTGATCAGCGTCTGGGCGCCAAGGGTGGTTCTGCCAACGTGGCGGTGCTTAAAAGTGTTGTGACCCAAGCCAGCTCGGCAATCCCGGTGATGCCGCTGTATATCGCTATGGCTTTCAAAGTGATGAAAGAGAAGGGGCTGCACGAAGGCTGCATGGAGCAGATCGAACGTCTGTTTCGCACCCAGCTTTACAAGGCGGATGGCTCTGCTCCAGAAACAGACGCTAGTAATCGTATTCGCCTGGATGACTGGGAGCTACGTGATGAGGTACAGGATGCCTGCAAGGCTATCTGGCCCCAGGTCACCACCGAGAATCTTCGCGACCTGACCGACTACCAGGGTTATAAAGAGGAGTTCCTGCGTCTGTTTGGTTTTGGGATTGAGGGCGTCGATTACGACGCCGATGTTAATCCTAATCTAAGTTTTGATGTTGAGCAGCTGTAACGCTTAACCGACGACTACCCCGTCTGGATCTCTGTCGGGGTAGTTTCCGGTTGCCAGTCTTGGTGACACAAATGCCTGCTCATCAGTATTACCATCTCCTACCAGACTTACCCTCCTGATCTGCTCTTATACCAACGCACAATGGTGTTTTTTAGCAAAACTAGTAATCTTGTCTGTCTGCAACAAGGAGTTGCATTGGTATAAAAATACGATGAGGAGGATTGACATGGACTTCCAGGCTGCTCTGGAGTTTGCCACCGAACGCAACGCGGCAACGGTTATCGGTTTACAGATCCACGGTCGTAGTATCGAGGTGTATCGCCCCCGATTCTCTCATCATGAAGGCCGCTGTAATGTCGAGTACCGCGAAGGGCTGTTGTTTCAGAACGGGTACGAGCAAAGCGTTTTGAAGCAGAATCAGCTGTCCGGAGAGGCGCTCAGCTTAAATTATTTTGTAGCCCCTCTAAGCGAAGATGAGCTCGATTCAGCTCTTAATGAAGAAGGTGAAACGCTTTTGTACCGCTTGTTAGACGGGTCTCCTGATCCGCAACGCTGTATCAATGCCCGTGACAAGGCGGCATTTACCTCTTGGTGCATCTCTGCACTAGCCCAGCGTAACGGTTGATTTTCGGTTCCGCCTGGGTCTGAAACTCGGCCTTTTTCTTTACTGCTCCCGCTGTTTAGCCTCTTAGGCTGGACTTCTCCGAAATTCCTTGTACTTTCATGATGTCGATTGCCGACATCATGGAGCCTCTATGTCTAGACTGTTGCGTTACTTTGCATTTTCCAGCTTTGTGTTCGTCTTTATTGCCGCCATGCTACTGGCCATGTTTTCTCAGCATGTCCTTAATCAAACCCTACTTGAGCAGGGGCAGGTACAGAATCAACGTTTTGCCGCGGCTGTTGATCTGTCGGTTGTAGAGCAAGCTATTGCAGTAAAGCTGGCGGCCACACCGGCTCTGAAGCAGACTGCCGAGAAGCGTTTTGGCGATTCGCTCGGGGCCTTGATGCAAGGGAGCTCTGTTGTTGAGGTTGGGCTACTCGATAATGACGGAAGGCTGCTCTATCAGAGCAAAAATACGGGCATTGAGGCTTCTGAAATCTTCGTCGAGTTGTCTGATGCTCAGTTGCAGGCGTTATGGGTAGCGGGACTACAGTCGCAATTGGTTGCGGCTACATTGTCTAAAGGAACGTTTCAGGAAGAGGCTCAAGAAGGGGCTAAAGCTGATCAGAGTCTGCAACTTGTCATTACCTGGGTTCCACTCCGGTTAGGAGGGCCAGATAACAGCAATACCATCTTAGTGCTATCTGCTGATATGACGCTCTTACATGCCCGTATCAAGCACAACCGCTATCTATTGGGGGCCGCTAGTGCGCTGGTGATGCTGTTGTTGTATGTCACGCTCTATCTTCTTGCCCGTTATGCCGATGCCAGGTTTAAAAAATATGATGCAGAACTACAGCTTGTGATGGCGGCGCAGAATAGCGCCAAACTGGAGCTAGAGCAGCGGGTGCTTGAGCGTACTCAGGTGCTGAAAAACGAGATTCATGAGCGTCGGCAAACGGAGCAAGAGCTGAGGGACAAGGAGGGTTATCTGCAGGCGGTGATGGAGAATACTTTCAACGGTATCATTTGTATCGATAAGCACGGCCAGATGCGGTCATTTAATCCTACCGCGGAGCGAATGTTTGGTTACTCGCAACAGCAGGTGCTTGGCAAGAATGTCTCGCTGTTAATGCCCGCAGAGCATGCCGTCAAACATGATGGCTATATCAATAATTATTTATCGACAGGGAAGGCCGCTATTATAGGCAGCCTACGGGCGCTCAAAGGGCTGCGTCAGGATGGCTCAGAGTTTCCGATGGAGCTGGCGATAACAGAAGCGCAGGTTACAGGCGAGCCTATTTTTATTGGCACTATTCGAGATATCAGTGACCAGGAATTGGCTGAAAAAGCGCTCTCTGAGGCACGGCAAAAATATTACCATCAGGAAAAAATGGCAGCGATAGGTTTTTTGTCCGCAGGTTTGGTACATGAGATCGGGAATCCGATTGCTGCAATATCAGGACTGTTAAATGGTATCTGTGATCCGGGCACCGAACATCTGCATTGCAATGCGAAAGCGAATCAGCAGCTGCGAATGGTGCAAGAGCAGGTACAACGGATAATAAATATCACGCGCGACGTTTCTGAATTTGCTACACCGCAGTCCCAGGGGCCTGAGCTGCAGGATTTGAATAATTTGATCGGCCGTACCTGTCGCCTGATGCGCCATGATCAACGCTTTACTGAGCTAGATCTAAGGCTGGAACTTGATAATCAGCTTCCAGCCATTTATGCCGTTGGTGATCATTTGATTCAGGTGCTGATGAATCTGCTGGTTAATGCGGTTGATGCAGTGGCAGAGCGCTCAGCAGTTACCGATCAACGGGGTCAGATTTTTGTGAGTACAGGAGTGGAGGCGGATCGGCTCTGGTTTGAAATTTATGATAACGGTTGCGGGATGGATGCTGAAGTATTGTCCCACGCTAAAGAGGCGTTCTATACCACCAAGCCTGTAGGCCAAGGGACTGGTTTAGGCCTGTCCTTATGCCAGTCATTGCTTAGTAAACAGGGGGGTGAAATGACGATTCGCAGTGTGAGTGGTGAAGGCACATGGATCAGGGTCTGGCTACCAACCCAGCCAGCAGCTGAGAGTTCTCTCTAATACTGAGCAGTAATGTTTAGATCGTCGCAGATGATCTGTATTTGCGTCTGACCGGCTGTTATTGTTACCGGTTATTAAAGCTGAGAGCAATAGGGTTTTATTTGGAAAAAATCGAGTTGACTTAAAGGGTGATTCAGCTGCGTAAACTCTTATTGGCTTTGGTCGCTGTTCTGAAGCGTACAAGATGGCGGTCGTCGTCTGTGAACTGCAGGCTTAGAATTTATAGTTTTTAGGACCTTGCTATGCAGGTTACTATTTTAGGGACGGGTTATGACGGCTTAGTCACTGGGAGCTGTTTGGCGGACGCTGGCCATCAGGTCTACTGCGTTGACATAGATTTAGCTGGAATTTCGCAGCACTTTGGCGGACAGCTTGAAGAAAAGACCTTCGCGCTCTGGGGTCTGGCATTTAAACCTAATACCGATGATATGCGTGAGGCGCCGAGCCAGGTGTTAATTGAGTTGCTGTTGCAAGCCGGTGCCCGGGTGCGGGCGTATGATCCTGAAGCGCTGGGCGAGGCTGCGCATATTTTTGGATCCCGGCCGGGGCTGGAACTGTGCCCGAATCAAGAACAAGTGCTTGATGACGCGGATGCACTCCTTATCTGTACCGAATGGAAGTGCTTTTGGAATCCTGACTTTGATCTGCTTAAACAGATACTCAAAAAACCGCTGATATTTGATGGTCGCAACCTCTACGACCCTGAGATATTAAAGGACTTAGGCTTTACTTATTACGCGATAGGTCGGGGAGACAGTGTTAGGTGTTTTTGATTTTCGTCTTGGATAATCTCAGCATATTGAGTAAGCCACTATTTACATCAGGCGGGCATAGGGTCCTATCGCTTCGATGCTAAAACAACTGCTTGGGTTGCATCGTAACCAGAAAGCTGCCGTTATTGCACTGGCGGATACGCTGCTGGTGCTGTTCTCTCTGTGGTTAGCGTTTTCACTCCGATTAGGTGAGCTGTACCAGCCGCAGGGGCGGCAATTGCTGCTGTTTGCGGTGCTCCCCCTGATCGCGATTCCTCTTTATATCCGCCTGGGTCTGTATCGCGCGGTGATCCGTTATATCGGTCACCGGGCCATGGTCACTATCGGTTATGCGAACGCGTTGCTGGTGATGCTCTGGTCGTTATTGCCTTTTTATCTCTCCAATTATTTTCACTGGGATCTCTTCTCACCGCGCTCTCTGCCGCTGATCTTCTGGATGCTGTTGTGTATTTTGGTCGGCGGGAGTCGGCAGATTGCACGCTGGTTTATCGCCGGAGCCTTTCGCGAACGCAAGGGCAATCATGTGTTGATCTACGGTGCGGGTGAGGCTGGGGTGCAGTTGGCGCTGTCGCTCAGCCAGAGTAACCATTTTCGTCTATTGGGTTTTATCGATGATGATCTTGGCCTAAAAGGGCAGCAGATCGCGGGGTTGCCGGTGCTGGGTGGGTTGGCGGTAATTAAGGATTTACGCCAGGATTATGAGTCGCTTGAGGTTTTACTGGCGTTGCCCAGCGCTACCCAGGCGGATCGACGCCGGATCCTGCAAGCCCTGGAAGAGGTCGAGGTGGCTGTGCGCTCTATGCCCTCTCTGGATCGGGTTGCGCTGGGGCAGGCGGACCTGACCGAGCTGAATGAGATCGATCTGACCGATCTGCTAGGCCGAGAGTCGGTACAGGCTGATCCTGAGTTATTGCAACAGAGTGTTAGGGGACGGCAGGTGTTGGTCACCGGTGCCGGTGGCTCTATAGGTTCTGAGCTTTGTCGCCAGTTGTTGCAGCAGGGGCCGCAGCGATTGGTGCTGCTAGAGCAGAATGAGTTTTCGCTGTATCAGCTCGAAGCCGAGTTACGCCAGCGAATCGAACGCTTTGATCTGCAAACGGAGCTGGTGGCTGTACTAGGGTCGGTGTTGGATCGGTCGCGGATGCAGCGGCTGATCGGCGGTTACAACATTCAGACGCTGTATCATGCCGCAGCCTATAAGCATGTGCCCATCGTTGAGCAGAATGTGATTCCTGGGGTGCAGAATAATGTGTTGGGCACCTGGGTGCTAGCGACCGTTGCTATGGCGTTAAAGGTCGAGCGATTCGTTCTAATATCTACCGATAAAGCGGTGCGCCCTACGAATACCATGGGGGCCAGCAAGCGTTTGGCAGAGATGGTACTGCAGGGACTGCAGCGTCATTTAGACAATAGTTCGACCCGATTTATGATGGTTCGCTTTGGTAATGTCTTGGGCTCGTCAGGATCGGTTATTCCGCTATTTCAACGACAGATTGATCAGGGTGGGCCAATAACGGTGACCGACCCCGAGATGACCCGCTATTTTATGACCATTCCGGAGGCTGCCTCGCTGGTGATTCAGGCGGGTTCTTTAGGGAAAGGCGGTGAGCTTTTTGTGCTGGATATGGGTGTACCGGTGCGCATTGCCGAGCTGGCGAAGCGGATGATTCGACTCAGCGGACATCGAGTCGCTGGAGGTCGCAGGTCAGGGATTGAAATTCGTTATACAGGGTTAAGACCGGGTGAGAAACTCTACGAAGAATTACTAATCGGTGATAACGTCACCGGCACTTCGCATCCCCGAATCATGATGGCACATGAAGAGGGGCCTGATAGTGCCCAGCTTGAGGCGATCATCACAACCCTGAATACGCTGCTTGAACAGCAAGCCGTTGAAGCCCTGCGGACTTTGATGCAGCAGCAGGTTAGCGGTTTTTCTCCCCAGTGTGGTAACGAAGACCTATTGAGTCGCTGTCAATAGCGGTAGAATCCTGCTGGGTTGAGATTGCTGAATTTCCGATGGAAAACAGTTAAATGGATATTTATGGAGAGTAGTCTGATGATTAAACTGAGCGAGTTAAGAGTTGCGGTGATCGGTCTAGGTTATGTGGGACTGCCGCTGGCCGTGGCTTTCGGGCGAAAATATCCTACTTTAGGTTTTGATATCAATCCGCAGCGGATAGACGCGCTTAAACGAGGAGAGGACGCTACTCTGGAGGTTGATGCTGCGGAGTTAAAGAGTGTCGAGCGGCTGGAGTTTGCCTCGGATAAGCAGCAGCTCAAAGGGTGTAATTGCTATATCGTGACCGTACCTACGCCGATCGATGTGCATAAACAGCCTGATTTGACCCCGCTTAGAAGAGCCTCGGAAACTGTGGGTGCCGCGCTCAAGCCGGGTGATCTGGTGATCTATGAGTCGACGGTTTATCCCGGTGCTACTGAAGAGGTTTGCGTACCGATTTTAGAGCAGGTGTCTGGATTGCGTTTTAACCAGGATTTTGCTGTAGGTTATAGTCCAGAACGGATCAATCCGGGCGATAAAACCCATCGTCTGGAGTCTATTCTCAAGGTGACATCAGGGTCGACTCCCGAGGCCGCGACGCTGGTCGACCAGCTGTATGGCTCTATTATCACTGCCGGTACCCATCTGGCCAGCTCGATCAAGGTTGCAGAAGCGGCCAAAGTGATCGAAAACACCCAGCGTGATCTGAATATCGCCCTGGTTAACGAGTTGGCGATTATCTTTAACCGGCTTGGCATCGATACCGGTGAGGTGTTGGCGGCGGCAGGAACGAAGTGGAATTTTTTGCCGTTTCGTCCGGGGTTGGTCGGTGGCCATTGCATCAGTATTGACCCCTATTATCTGACCCATAAGGCCCAAGCGGTGGGTTATCACCCGGAGATTATTTTGGCGGGTCGTCGTCTTAATGACGGCATGGGAGCCTATGTAGTCTCTCAGGTTATTAAGAAAATGACCCAGAAGAAGATACAAGTAATGGGCAGCAGGGTACTGATTCTTGGTCTTGCATTTAAAGAAAACTGCCCGGACCTGCGTAATACCCGAATCGTCGATATGATTAAAGAGCTAAATGAGTACCACGCCCAGGTTGAGGTGTATGATCCCTGGGTGTGTCCCATTGAAGCCAAGCATGAGTATGGTTTGGAGCTGGTTGAAGCACTCGAACCTGGCCGTTATGATGCGGTAATTTTGGCAGTTGCCCATAACCAGTTTGAAGCACTAGGTGTCGCTGCGATTAAAGGGTTATGCAAGCCCAGTTCTGTCCTGTTCGATATCAAACATATGTTACCCGCAGCCTCAGTCGATGGCCGACTGTAAGCAGAAAATAAGCTTGGGTTTTGTCGTCGGAAAAATACAGTCTGGGTAAGCTTAGCGTTTGTCTGTTGGGCACGGTTTCTGAAGAGCTAGTTACCGAATCAATAGTTGCCGAATCAATAAAGGGATAGAAGGATGAAAGTCTTAGTCACAGGGGCCGCCGGATTTATCGGCTTTCACGTCAGCCAATATCTGATCAACCGGGGGGATCAGGTGGTTGGGCTGGATAATTTAAATGACTATTATGATGTTTCGCTGAAGCTAGCTCGCCTGGCGCAGCTGGATGCTAATCCGAATGCGGCGCTATTTAACTTCGTGAAATTGGATCTTGCAAATACTGCCGCAATAACCCAGTTATTTGAAACTGAGAAGTTTGACCGGGTTGTCAATCTTGCAGCCCAGGCTGGCGTTCGCTATAGCATCGAAAATCCTCGTGCCTATATCGATAGCAACATTGTTGGCTTTTTGAATATTCTTGAAGGCTGTCGCCATAATGGCGTCAAGCATCTGGTCTACGCATCGTCTAGCTCGGTGTATGGTGCTAACGAGACCTTGCCGTTTTCTGAACAGGATAATGTTGATCACCCGCTATCCTTGTATGCGGCATCCAAAAAATCAAACGAGCTGATGGCGCATACCTACAGCCATCTGTACCGCCTGCCGACTACCGGGTTGAGGTTTTTTACCGTCTATGGCCCTTGGGGCAGACCCGATATGGCGCTTTTTTTGTTTACTAAAGCGATCCAAGAGGGAAAACCGATCAATGTGTTTAACTACGGCAAGCATCGCCGAGACTTTACCTATATCGATGATATTGTTGAAGGGGTGATTCGTACCCTGGACCGGGTAGCAGAACCTAATCTGCAGTGGGACGGCAAAGCGCCTGATCCAGCAACCAGTAAAGCCCCTTGGCGGGTGTTTAATATTGGTAATCAGAATCCGGTAGAACTGCTGGACTATATTGGTTGTGTCGAGAAAGAGCTGGGACTTAAAGCGGAGATTAATCTATTACCGCTGCAGCCAGGTGATGTACCGGACACGGCATCGGATGTGGCTGCGCTGGAAGCCTGGGTTGATTATAAACCCGCGACACCCATTAGCCTGGGGATCGAACGTTTTGTTGCCTGGTACCAAGTATTTTTCAACAAAGCGTCGATTACTGAAAGCTAAGAGGCCTCGGCAGCTGAAATTTATAATGTGAATATCCTGATCACGGGTGCCAGCGGTTTTGTCGGCCGGCATTTGTGCCGAGAGTTGCTGCGTCAACATTTCAGTGTCCGAGCGCTGGTACGTGATCCTGGTCGTTTACCTGCAGACTTGCAGCCTAAGATCGAGCAGGTACAAATATCAGGGCTTGCCGATGCGTCTGCTATCGCCTCAGCCGTTGTCGGCATAGACGTGGTGATTCATCTGGCCGCCCGGGTACACTGCATGAGTGATAGCTCGGCTCAGGAAGCAGAATACGAGCGGATCAATCACCAGGGCACACTGAGTGTGGCGAGGCTGGCAGCAGCGGCGGGTGTACGGCGTTTTATTTTTCTCAGCTCAATTAAAGTCAATGGCGAGGAGCGAGCCCTGCCCTACAGCGCACTCGATGCGCCTAATCCGCAGGATGCTTATGCTCGCTCTAAGTATCGCGCCGAATGCGGGCTGTGGGCCCTGGCTCAATCCTCGGGCTTAGAAGTCGTCGTGGTCCGGCCACCGTTAATCTACGGACCCGGTGTTAAAGCCAATTTTGCCCAGTTGATGCGCTGGGTCAGGTGTGGGGTCCCTCTGCCCTTGGCCGGATTAACTAATCGGCGTGCATTGGTCAGTGTCGATAATCTTATAGATCTGCTCCGAGAGTGTGTGATCAATCCAAAAGCGAAGGGCCGGCTATTTTTAGTTTCAGATGGCGAGTCTATTTCTACTACAGAATTAATCCGACGTATGGCACAGGCAAACCAAGTCACATCGAGACTTTTTTATGTTCCCGAGTGGTTGCTCAGGTTTGTCGCTAGGTGGTTTGGAAAGTCGAGCAGCGCAGATCGGTTGCTGGGGTCTTTGACCGTTGATATAGCTGCAACTAAAGCGCTGCTGGAGTGGGCTCCGCCGGTTACGATGATGCAAACGCTGATCCAGATGTCCAGTGCTGATGACGGGCAGGATAATGTTTAAGGTTCGTGGCGAAGGTCCAGAAAAGCAGAGCAAGGGGGTCAAGTGGTGTTTGAAGTTGTAGTCTATCCACTCGCAGCGGTCGCCTCGCTACTCATGACCTATCTGCTGTTGCAGTATCTACGGCAACAGCAGTTATTTGATCAGCCAAACGAAAGAAGCTCACACTCCGTACCCGTGCCAAGAGGCGGCGGTATCAGTTTTATGACCCTATACCTCGCGCTGCTGGGGTGGCTGCTGTCGGCTGATAGTGTTTTAGTGATTGATATAGCAGTGTTAATTTCTGGAGGCGGGGTTCTTGGGCTCGTTGGGTTGCTGGATGACCGTTTTAATCTGTCCTCGAAAAGTCGTTTTTTCGCGCAATGCTTTTGTTGTCTGATTGCTGTTTCGGTCTTTTATTATGATCAGCTGATAGTTTCCTCATGGGAGCTTTGGCTGTTGTTGATCGGTTTTGCTTTGGCCTCGGTCTGGTGGATTAATTTATTTAATTTTCTGGATGGTATAGATGGGTACGCTGTTTCTGAAGCCCTCTTTCTTTGCGTTGCTGGAGCAGGGTTCTGTTGGCTGAATTCGGCCGCTGAATATACGCGGTTGTTCTTGCTGTTAGCGGCAACGCTGATCGGTTTTGGAGTGTTTAATTGGGCGCCTGCTAAGCTTTTTATGGGCGATGTTGGAAGTTATTTCCTAGGGTTTATTATCGCAATGTTAGCGCTGTTAACGGTACGTGAGCAGCTTGTTTCTCCATTAACCTGGATTATGTTAACCGCGCTTTTTTGGATCGATGCCAGTATCACCTTGGTGCGTCGAGTGCTGCGGAGGGATTACTGGTATCAAGCGCATCGCTCACATGCGTATCAAATTTTATCGCGTCGCTGGAGAAGTCATCAGCGGGTGTCGCTATTAGCGATAGGGATAAATATTCTCTGGTTGTTTCCTTTGAGTTTTACAGCGCAGTGGTTGATAGCTAATAGCCGCTATGAGTTAGTATCAGCGTTGTTCATCATCGCTTGTTTGCCGATTGGTTGGGGTGTGTTCAGGCTCAATGCGGGTGTCGATAATGGCTAATAGCTTTGTGAACCGTGTTTTTCGAGCTTGATATAAAAAATATGATAATAATTTTAAGATAATATTTGCGAATAATACCTAAACCCTATATTTTTAATCGGTCTGATTAATTTGAATACCACCGGGGTCCCTCATGAGCGATATTTTAAATGTGCTGACGCGCAAAACTTCACTGCGTAAAGCCTGTAAAGAGCTGTCTGCTTCTGAACTGGAAAAGTTGTTTGAAAATCTGTCGGATCTGCTAAACGAACGGAAGCAGGAAGACGAGGCCATGGCGGCCGAGCGTGCAGAGAAGCAAACAAATATTGATGCTATTAAAAAGCAGATGGCAGACAGTGGTGTAGATTTAAATGATCTTTTGGCGGCGCTAGAGGTTTCTCCGGCTGCAAAGCCTAAAGGGTCGGTTAAGGCTAAATACCAGATCGAAGATGGTCAGGGCGGAATGCTGCAATGGACGGGTCGGGGGCGTACTCCTAAGCTCTTCCAGGCGTACTTCGATCAGGGCGGTAGTAAGGAAGACTGTCTGATCGATTAAACGGATCTTTATCGATCTGTTCATAGGTTTACAAAGGTGCGCTTGGCGCACCTTTTTTATTAGCGGTATATTATCAATGTCAGAACCTGGGTCGGAATGATAGGCACTCAGGTGCGGGGCTGGTATGATGCCGCGCTTTCCAGGACGCTTCATTCCTATGGCTGTTTAGGTGTCCGTTTTGTCTTCACAGGTGATCTGCATGACCGACGAAAAACTGCAAAAAGTTCTAGCCCGCGCTGGAATCGGGTCGCGCCGGGAGATGGAGCGCTGGATTGAAAGCGGTCGGGTCACCGTGGCGGGTAAAATTGCCACCCTGGGTGATCGGGTTGGTTTGGATGCCGAAATAAGCGTCGATGGCCGTTCGGTCAATCTATCTCGGTCCTTGGCCGCAGAGGGTCGAGTGATACTCTATAACAAGCCGGTGGGGGAGATCTGTACCCGCAATGACCCTGAAGGTCGCCCGACCGTGTTTGATAAGTTACCCAAACTCAATGGCGGACGTTGGATCTCGGTTGGCCGATTAGATATTAATACCAGTGGCTTGTTGTTATTTACCACCGATGGCGAGTTGGCAAATAAACTAATGCATCCTTCGTCGCAGATAGACCGTGAGTACGCAGTACGGGTTCATGGTGAGGTCACCGATCAGATGCTCAAACGCTTACGCGAGGGTGTGCTGCTTGACGATGGTATGGCACGCTTCTCTGATGTCCAGCATTTCGATGGTGCGGGTCGTAATCAGTGGTATCACGTCACGTTGATGGAAGGGCGTAATCGGGAAGTGCGCCGTCTATGGGAGTCCCAGGATGTTGAGGTAAGTCGGCTCAAACGGGTGCGTTACGGATGCATCTTTATCCCCAAGCAGGTATCTGCAGGCCAGTGGATAGAGCTCGGCCAGAAAGAGCTGAACGATCTCTGCGATATGGTTTCTTTGGAGCGGCGTAAGGTTGTTCAAAAAACTGTTGAACAGTCGATGGCGGATAAGCGGGTACAGAAAAAAGCCAGACCTCAGCGGTCGGTGGAAGCAAAGCGCGGGCGACCTTCGCGGCGTAGTTAACACCGCTAGAAAGCGTATTGTTAGTACCGATGCCCCCGCTTATGCGGGGGTAGTTGTTTTGCCAGGTTGGTGTTTGATCGGTGAGTGTTTTATATCTCGCTAGCTTGCAAGAGGGTCGTTTCAGCGGCTCTGACTGACGTGCTCAGCCTTGGGCATCGATAGACTGACCGTTGATCTCTTTGCTGTCTGCGCCCATCAGATACAGATAGACAGGCATGATCTGCTCTGGTGCGGGGAGGCTACCGGGGTTTTCCGCGGGGTAGGCATGCGCGCGCATATTGGTCCGGGTCGCGCCCGGATTGATCGCGTTGACCCGGATGCTGGAGGTGTTTTCCAGCTCATCAGCAAGGACTTGCATCAACCCTTCGGTGGCAAATTTAGAAACGGCGTAGGCTCCCCAGTAAGCGCTGCCTTTGCGACCTACGGTCGAGCTGGTGAAGACCAGAGAGGCATCTTCTGATTTCATCAACAGCGGTAGCATCGCTTGGGTGATCAAGAACTGTGCGTGGAGGTTGACTTGCATCACTTGGTTCCAAGTGCTGGGGTCGTAGTTTTCGATCGAGGTGCGATTGCCCAGCAGACTTGCGTTGTTTAGCAGTCCGTCGATACGGCCGAACTCTTTTTCGATGGCGGCGGCAACAATGTCATAGTCGTGAGCGGTTGCACCTTCGAGATTGATGGGGAAGATTGCCGGCTGTGGCCAGCCGCTGGATTCAATCAGGTCGTACACTGCCTCGAGTTTTTTGACGGTGCGTCCCGCTAAAATGACGGTGGCGCCATGTTCGGCAAAGCTCAGCGCGGCAGCGCGCCCTATACCATCGCCAGCACCCGTTATCAGGATGATGCGGTTTTTCAGGAGCTGTTCGGGGGCTTGATAGTTAAACATGTGCGTTTCCATTGTTGTGCGATTCGGTGGTCGGCGCTATTTATCAGTGTAATTGATCCGCGTATATGATCAGTGTAGCGGGTCTTGGTTCGGTTTATACAGGGCCCTGAAGCCAGTCGAGCAGTTGTTGAGGTGAATCGACCTGGTGGTCGGCGTTCCAGTCATCGGGTCGATCCTCGGGTGTCAGGTAGCCGTAACATGCTGCAATTGTCAGCATCCCTGCATTGATCCCTGCTTCAATATCACGGCGATGGTCGCCGACGTAGATGCTTTGCTGGGGCTGGCAGTTGAGCAGAGCGCAGGCCCTGAGTAGGCCTTCGGGGTGGGGTTTGTTCTGTTCAACCTGTTCGGGGCAGATCAGCGTGCTGCAGCGAGTCTCAAGATCTAGCTGGCGTAGAATTGGCAGGCTAAAGCATTCGGGTTTGTTGGTAACTATCCCCCAGGGGATCTGCTGGGTTTCTAACCAGTGTAACAAGGCTTCCATACCTTCAAACAGTCGCGACTCTTGTGCGGGCGATTGTTCGTAAAGGTCTAGAAGTTGTAGACGAAGAGGTCCGCAGGTCGGATCTTCGGCATCGAGATCAAATGCGCTTTGGATCATGGCAGTGGCACCATTGGAGATCTGCTGGCGAAGTTTTTGCTCATCGATCCTGGGAAGTCCTCGCTCAGTGCGCATCTGATTCAATAGTCGATAAAAATCGGGTGCGCTGTCTAGTAGGGTTCCGTCGAGATCAAAGAGAACTGCTGCCGGTTTGGGTATGCGCATTGTTAGCCAGGCTTATGCAGTTGCAGCAGATAGTTGACGTCAACATCCTGGGGATCCAAGCGGTACCGCTTGGTGAGCGGGTTGTAGGTCATGCCGCAGGTGGTGCCTATCTCCAGATGGGCGTCGCGGCACCACTGGGCCAGCTCGCTGGGTCGAATAAATTTGCTGTGATCGTGGGTGCCTTTAGGGACGAGGTTGAGCAGATATTCGGCACCGACGATGGCGAAAATAAAGGATTTTGGATTACGGTTGAGGGTTGAGAAAAAGAGCTGTCCGCCTGGTTTTGTCAGTCGAGCGCAGGCGCTAATGATGGATGCAGGGTCGGGCACGTGTTCCAGCATCTCCATGCAGGTGACGATATCGAAGCTTTCGGCTTGCTCGCTGGCGAGTTGCTCAACGGTAATCTGCTGGTAGCTGACGTTGACCCCCGATTCCAGGCCGTGCAGCTTAGCGATTTTCAGGGGTGCTTCGCCCATGTCGATGCCGGTGACGTCGGCACCGCGAATGGCCATCGATTCTGACAAGATGCCGCCGCCACAGCCGACGTCCAGTACCCGTTTTCCTGCCAGGGTGGCGTGTTGGTCGACAAAATTGACCCGCAGTGGGTTGATTTCGTGAAGCGGCTTGAATTCGCTCTCTTTATCCCACCAGCGGCTAGCGAGGGCCTCAAATTTGGCGATCTCGACTGGATCTACGTTGGCTGCTTTGCGAGTGTTTGGCTTGGCGCTTTCAGGGCTCATGCGGGGTCCGGTCTCAATGGCGATTACAAGACCCGATATGTTACCACCGAGGTCCGAGTCATCACAGCTTTGAGATTGAATTTGAAGGCGAATTTACTGGTTCTGAGGCTGGGGGTTTGTGGTATGATTGCACGCATTTTTTAGCGTGGCCGATCTGTTTTTAATTCGGCTCGAAACTGATGGTAAGGCTAGCCCGATCAGGGTGGCTGAACATAAGGGATAACAGGGTTATATGGGTGAACTAGTCAAGCAGATCCAGCCGATCAATATCGAGGATGAGCTGAAGAAGTCGTATCTGGATTACGCCATGAGTGTCATTGTCGGGCGCGCCTTGCCCGATGTACGGGACGGGCTTAAGCCAGTACACCGGCGCGTGTTATTCGCGATGCACGAGCTTAAGAATGACTGGAATAAGCCCTATAAAAAGTCGGCGCGTGTTGTCGGTGATGTGATCGGTAAATACCATCCCCACGGTGATTCGGCGGTTTATGACACTATCGTGCGGATGGCGCAGACCTTTTCGATGCGACATATGCTGGTCGATGGCCAGGGTAACTTCGGTTCGATCGATGGCGATTCGGCAGCGGCGATGCGTTACACCGAAGTGCGGATGTCAAAAATAGCCCATGAGATATTGGCGGATCTAGAGAAAGAAACCGTTGATTACGTGCCTAACTACGACGGCACCGAGCAAATACCTGCGGTGATGCCTACCCGTATTCCTAACCTGCTAATCAATGGCTCGTCTGGTATCGCGGTGGGGATGGCGACCAATATTCCGCCGCATAACCTGCGTGAAGTGGTCCAGGGCACTATCGCGTTGATCGATAATCCTGATCTGGATATTGACCAGTTGATGGAGTATATCCCCGGACCTGACTTCCCTACGGCGGCGATTATCAATGGCCGTGCTGGAATATTAGAGGCATATCGTACCGGGCGTGGGCGAATTTATTTACGTGCCCGTTATCATGTGGAGGAAGATCCCAAAAACGGCAAGCCTTCGATTATAGTCACTGAGCTTCCGTATCAGGTTAACAAGGCGCGGTTGATAGAAAAAATTGCCGACCTGGTTAAAGAGAAGAAAATCGAAGGGATCACCGAACTGCGTGATGAGTCCGATAAGGACGGTATGCGGATCGTGATCGAATTGCGCCGGGGTGATGTGCCAGAGGTCATGGTCAATAACCTCTATGCCCACACCCAGATGGAAAATGTTTTTGGCATTAACGTTGTGGCGCTTGTCGATGGCCAGCCAAAAACCCTGAATCTGAAAGAGCTGCTTGAGGCGTTTGTTCGCCACAGGCGTGAGGTGGTGACTCGGCGCACGCTGTTTGAATTGCGTAAAGCGCGCGAGCGCGGCCACGTTCTTGAAGGCTTGGCTGTAGCCTTGGCCAATATCGACGCGGTTATCGAGTTGATCAAGCAGTCCAGTACCTCGGTCGAGGCCAAAGACCGTCTGGTCGAGATGCCCTGGCTACCGGGCGATGTTACCGAGATGCTGGAGCGTGCAGGTTCGGATGCCTGTCGTCCCGATGAGTTGCCAGCACAGTTTGGTTTGATCGATGGCTACTACCACCTATCTCCAGTTCAGGCGCAGGCCATTCTTGATCTTAAGCTGCACCGTCTGACCGGGATGGAGCAGGATAAACTAATCGATGAATACAAGCAGCTGTTGGACGCTATTGCTGAACTGCTGCGTATTCTAGGCAGTACCGAACGGTTAATGGAGGTGATTCGCGAAGAGCTGGAAGCCATTGTTGCCGAATATGCGGACGACCGACGAACAGAGATTATGGCGTCTCGCCGGGACCTGACCATTGCCGATCTGATTACCGAAGAGGATATGGTGGTCACCATTTCCCACGGTGGTTATGCCAAGACCCAGCCGCTGGATACCTATCAGGCACAGCGCCGCGGCGGTCGTGGTAAATCTGCATCGGGTGTCAAAGATGAAGACTTTATTGCCCATCTGTTGGTTGCTAATACTCATGACACGATTCTTTGTTTCACCAGTCGCGGTAAGGTTTACTGGTTAAAGGTGTTTGAAATTCCGCCCGCCAGCCGAACTTCTCGTGGCCGTCCTATGGTAAATATTCTGCCGCTGGAAGAGGGTGAACGGATTACCACGATCTTGCCGGTTAATGAATATACCGAAGATCGCTTTGTGTTTATGGCCACCGCTTTTGGAACCGTTAAGAAGACCTCGCTGACCAGCTTCTCCCGTCCCCGTAGTAGTGGCTTGATCGCCTTGGGCTTGGATGAAGGCGATACCCTGATTGGCGCCGCCATTACCAACGGCGAGCAGGAAGTTATGTTGTTTAGCGACGCGGGTAAGGTGGTGCGCTTTAAAGAAGCGTTGATCCGCCCACTGAGCCGCCAGGCGCGCGGTGTCAGAGGGATCACGGTTGAGGATGATGCACGTGTAATCGCGTTAATAATTCCTGAGCAGGGTGGCCGGATCTTGACCGCCAGTGTCAAGGGTTTTGGCAAGATGACGCTGCTGGAAGACTTCCCGACTAAGGGGCGGGGTGGCAAGGGCGTGATAGCGATGACGCTGTCCGAGCGGAATGGCCATCTGGTTGGTGTAGAGCAGGTGTTTGAAGGCGATGAGGTGATTCTAATCTCAGATCAGGGTACCTTGGTGCGCACCCGGACCGACGAAATTACAGTTCAGAGCCGAAATACCCAGGGGGTTACGTTGATCCGGGTGGCGGCTGATGAGAAGTTGGTCGGCACCGCGCGGGTTGAAGAGCCTGTATACGATGAGACCCTGATTGAAGGGGCTGCGTTGGAAGAAGCTGTGTTCGAAGGTGCTGGGGCCGCTGAGTCAGAGACTGACACCGGCGATCGATCAGAGGCTGTTGAGAACGGCGACGATGAGTAAACTTGATCAGAAATTAGCGCTGTTGCGTGAAGAGATCGACGCGGTTGATCTGCAGATCCTGAATCTGGTCAGTCAACGAGCGAGCTGTGCTCAGCGGGTGGCTGAGGCCAAGCAGGCCTACTCTGAGTCAGCGCAGCCTGCGGTGTTTTATCGTCCTGAACGTGAGGCGCAGGTCTTGCGGCAGATCATGGCACGTAATCCTGGCCCCCTAGAGGATGAGGAG
>TARA_R110002167_G_scaffold313655_1_pt1 | contig 18843 bp, 17 predicted proteins | sample TARA_R110002167 | Tara Oceans TARA_R110002167 (sample SAMEA4398238) | marine metagenome | biome: Polar Biome; feature: [MES] marine water layer (ENVO:01000295) within the mesopelagic zone...; material: water (ENVO:00002006), including particulate matter (ENVO:01000060) such... | reverse complement strand
TACATATATCTTTCTTGCAAAAAGGATTATAAAAGATAAACATTAACTATTTAGCTTTTTTTTAGTATTTTTGAGGAAATATATAAAATAAAAAGCATTGGATATTCTTAAATCTCTCAGAAAACTTACCTGGACTAGAGACAAGTCAGGTAATAGTTGGTATATGGGCAACAAGCATGCGAGTAAGTTTGATTCAGGTGAGTTCAGTACAAACTTAGAAATTGCTCAAAATCACGCTATTCTTACACCCGCTATACTATTTATTGCTAAAATATTTAGTCAAGCTGAATTTAAGGTTGTTCATAGGGAGACAGGCAAAGAGGATACTAGTCACTGGCTTACTAAACTCCTAGATAACCCAAACCTTTATCAAACAAAATCAGATTTCTTAGAAAGTTTGCAGTTCATACAAATTGCTCAAGGTAGAGCCGTTGGGTATTTACAGAGACCTTTAGGATATATCGAAAACGAAGACATTGAGTCTATTTACCTTTTAGATTCTGACCTTATCGAGTTTCCTGACAAGTACAGGGATACGGGTTTTAGGTCTAAAATGTTCAGCCCTAGACAAAGTCAACAGTACGGAGCCGAAGAAATTACTTACGACAAAAACGGAGAGAATTTAAAGATTAAAGTTAAAGATTTAATTTTCTTCTACGACCTTCCGAATATGTTACAAAAAAACTTCCTAGACGTCAACTCAAGGCTTGACGGATTGAAGCAGACGTTAATAAATACGAACGACTCTTTAATTGCAAAAAACATAATCCTAAAAACAAACGGTAAGGAATTAATTAGCGGAGGAAACAACGAAATGCTACCCTTGACAACTGAGGACAAGGAGAAAGCAGAGAGTTTACTACAAAATAACTACGGTTTAGGTTGGTTCCGTAAAAGAGGTATTGTTACAAAGGGTAGTTTAGACTATAAGTCGCTACATATTGCGCTTAGAGACCTCGGATTAGACGAGTCGGTGAAAGTAGACGGAAATCTTATCTATACGGCTTTACATATTCCTAAGGATATTCTATCCCTAGAGGCTAAAAAGACGACTTACAACAACTTTAAAGAATCAATGGTATCATATATCCAAAACGAAATGCAAGCGAGTACAAACGCTTTTACGGACGTTTTAAATAGGTTATTAAAAGATACTGATTACAAGATACAAGGAAGTTACGAGCATTTACCAATAATGCAATTCATACTTATCGAAAGGTACGAAGGTATTAGTAAGAAGGCAAAAGCTTTAAATGACTTGCTAAAAACAGGAGTTCCGAAAGAAGTTGCCCTTGAAATGTGTGGATTTGACAAAAACCTAGTATTGGAAGATATACAGGTAGTTGAAGAAAGTTCAAGTACGGGAGGTAATCAAAACGGTGAAACAGAAGAAGACAACGGCAATGATTAACGATAAAAAAGAATTACCGAGAGAAAAAGTTACTAAGGATTTTTTAAAAAAAATAACCAAGGAACGGATTGATAAGATTAATAGTGGTAAAACTATAACAAAATAGATATGTTAGATAGAGGATTTGGCGAAGAAAACGTAGACGGTTATAAGTGGGCTCAATGGAGGAGAAGTCGAGGTGGTTTGTCAAAAGACTTCATCACGACTTGGAGAACAACAGGTGCAAATGAAGTTATTACTATTCCTACTGACGGAAGCGGGTACAATTACGATATCAAAACAAGTGACGGTCAAGTTTTTACGGGTGTTACAGGAGACCAAGCAATTACGTTTACAACTCCTGGTGATTACGATGTGAATATTAGCGGTTTGTTTCCTACTATTTACATAAACAACAGTGCTGATGATTTAAAATTAATATACATTAAACAATTTGGGAATATAGTCTGGGCTTCTTTTGAGCGTTCTTTTCTTGGTTCGGAAAACTTAGTAGGTTCTTTCACAGATGCCCCAAATTTATCAGGGGTTACAGATTTATCTCTTTGCTTTTACAATTGTGTTTCTTTTAATGCAAATATTAATGACTGGGATGTTTCTAATGTTGAGAATATGAATCTTATGTTTTTTAGAGCACTTCAATTTAACGGAGATATAAGTAGTTGGGATGTAGGAAACGTTACCAACATGAATACTATGTTTTTTGGAGCGCAAACATTTAATCAAGATATTTCAAACTGGAATGTTGGAAATGTTATAGATATGCAAAATATTTTTTATTTAGCATCTAATTTTGACCAAAACTTAGCTAATTGGGATATCGTAAATGTAACTAATTTTAACAATTTCATGTCAGGAGTAACTTTGTCAACCGCCAACTATGACGCATTACTAATAGGATGGGAAGCGACCTTACAAGGAACTTATCCAAACGGAGCAGGTTATAATCCAACTATTTCAATATCATTCGGTAGTTCTCAGTATACCTCATTAGGAGCTGTTGCATCCGCTAGGCTTAGCTTAATTGCTAATTTTAATTGGACGATAACTGACGGAGGAATAGCTTAATAATATAAAATATAAAAAAATGGGAGAAATAAAGAAACCAGAAGAAAAAACTTGGTATATTTGTTGGAATGATGATAGAACTAAAATTGTTTTATTCAATTATTTAAACAGTAATCAAGTTGTTACCTCACCTTATGATAATATGGATTCCTATACAGATGAATCCGAATGGAGGAAGATACTTACTGATTACGGTTATACTGATTCAGAAATTGATAAGGAAGAATTAGAATTAGAAGACGAGTTTAAAAACGATATATGATAAAGCTACCAGATTTCGCAACTAAAAAAGAGTTACTAGATTTTTTAGTGACCAATAAAGAAACTATTGTTGCTCAGAAGAAAAGCATCATAAAGGAAGCTGACGGCATTTGCGGTTACCGTGATTATACTGAGGAGAAAAAAACAGCAAATAAGTCACAAGATGGTTCAGAAATGAACGTAGGCGAAATAAAGGTTAGGGCTATTATCAATACTACAAACTTTTTAGATTCTCATAAAGATGTTCATATTCCTGGTATCTGGACAAAATCATTAAAAGAAAATAATAGGATAATGCATATCCAAGAACACATGTCAGGTTCTTTTGATAAAATTATCGCAAGCGGAGAGGACTTAAAAGCTTCTGCAAAAACAATGTCTTGGAAAGAGTTAGGCTACGATGCTATTGGAACTACTCAAGCCTTAGTTTTTGACTCGGTTGTAAAAGAGTCTCGTAATGCCTATATGTATCAACAATACAAGCAAGGCTTTGTAAATAATCATTCAGTAGGAATGAGATACGTTAAAATAGAGTTAGCGATAAATGATAAAGACTATCCAACCGAAAAAGGTTTTTATGATAAATATATTACGGAAATTATCAATAGAAAGGAAGCAGAGGCTTCTAAGTATTTCTGGGTAGTAACCGAAGCAAAAGTAATTGAAGGTTCAGCTGTACCTATGGGAAGCAACCCTATAACACCAACAACAAGAACAAAAAGCGAGCCGTCTATTATTGACTTAATTAATCAGATAGACACTCAGGAGAAAGCCGCAGATAGCACTTTCAGTATAATTAGTGATATAAAAAAATACAATTTTAATTTAAACAAACATTAAGATGAACAAAGAAGAATTAGATGCGTTACTAAAACGTATTGAAGTAGCTACGGGTACAGAAATGGATACAAAACTAAAGGCAGCTTTTAGCGAAGTTGACCCTAAGGTCTTGAAAGCTATTTCGACTGAGTCGGACGCTTTAAAAGGTACTTTAGAGACTTTGAAAGACGCTAACACTAGGTTAGATACAGCTCAAAAAACTCAAGGTGATGTTATTACCGAGTTGACAAGAAAATTGAATGAAGGTCAAATCGAAGGAGCGACTTTCAAGCAACAAGTAAAAACTTTATTAACTGCCAACAAAGAGAAGTTGACGGCAATGAAGACGGGAGATTCTAAAACAAATATTCGTTTAGTAGTGAAGGCTGCAGGGAATATGACTTTTGGAAACTCAATCACAGGACAAATTCCTCAGGGAGATAGAGAGTCTGGTATCACAAGAGCACCAAGACGTCAACCTTTTATTGTTGATTTAATCAACGTAGGTTCGATTACCTCTAATCTATGGGAATGGGTGCAAATGGTTAACCCAGACGGTGACGCAGCAATGACAGCCGAGGGTGCTTTAAAGGCTAAAATCGATTTCGATTTAGTTCTTGCAGAGGCTAGTGTTCGTAAGGTTACAGCTTTTGTAAAAGTATCGAAGGAGATGTTAGATGACGTTCCGTTAATGGAAGCTGAAATCAATCAAGAATTAACTGAAAAGATTAATCTTAAGATTGACACTCAACTTTTAAGTGGTGACGGTACGGGTCAAAATATTGTTGGTATCTTAGAGAACGCTACGGCTTTTGCTGCAGGTTCATTTGCTGCGTCAGTAGACGAGGCAAACAACTCAGATGTTTTAAGAGTTGGTATCAATCAAGTAATGGTTAGTTTATTCCAACCAAACTATATTATAATGCACCCTACTGACGTAACCGCAATGGATTTACAGAAAGCTAGTGACGGTCATTATGTATTGCCTCCTTTTTCTACAAGTGCTAATACTATAATCAAAGGTATTCCAATTGTATCGAACACGGGAGTGACGGAAGGAGATTTCTTAATTGGAGATTTCACAAAATCTGGAGTAAGATTCAGAGAAGGTTTAGTATTTGACGTAGGTTATGAGAATGATGACTTTACGAAGAATTTTGTTACTATCTTAGCCGAGGCTAGAATGGTTCACAGAGTTAAGTCGAACGACTATCCTGCCTTTGTAAAGGGTACTTTTACAACTGCTAAAGCAGCTTTAGAAACGGTTTAAATTTTATAAATTATGGCAAAGAAGAAAATAGGAAATTTAGAAGCTACTACGGTTGAGTTTCAATGGAATGGTAAAACATACCGAGAAGACAAGAGTATTGTAGAGGCGATTAAAAGAAGGGAGGATTACTCGGAAGAGGCTCCTATTAAAGTTCCAAAGAAAAAAGTAAAAACTGAGAAATAATGGCTAATATAATTGACAAGACTTATTTTGAATACGGTGATTTATTTCTACCTAACATTACAGACCCAAACGCAGGTAACCCTGAGGATGCGACTACTAGTGATTTAGATTTTTTTATTACAGAATATGAAAGAGTCTTGTTGATGAATGCTTTAGGAATCGTTCTATACGAACAACTACAAGTTGCCTTGACTAGTTTACCAAGTGCTTCTCAGAAATGGAAAGACCTAGTAGACGGTATAACCTATACAAATCCCTCAGGCGTTGTGAAACGTTGGGAGGGGTTAAAAGGGGCAAACAAGCAGAGTTTGGTAGCAGCTTTTATTTATACTGAATATTTAAGAAACAAATTAGATACTCTTACTACTACGGGAGTCGTTCAAAATGATGCTAAAAACGCAACAAACTTGAGCGGTGTAACTAAACTAGTAAAAGCTTACAACAAGTTTCTGAATCAGTATCAAGATGAACAGGAAGTTACCCCGAGGATATCCGTAAACATGTTTGGAACCCTTGGCGTAGATTACTTTAGTTCAGAAAGAGCAACGGTTTCGCTATATCAGTTTTTAACAGATTCTAACGACCTTGATAAAACATCTTTTCCTGATTTTACTTTTAAGTTTTACGGGAATTTAAATTCTTTAGGTATATGATTGTAACAGAGGATAGTTTAGCTAGTATTATAGATGGTTTTCCTTCGATTCAAATTAATTCATCGACAAACCTTAAACCGCAGTTCGGATGGGGCGATGACAAGGAATTGAATAGGTATATCGCTTTAAGAAAAAGCAAAAGCTACCCGCTAATATGGTTGTTACCGTCAGAGGATTTGTACGAAGGTAGTACGGGGCAATCGGTTGTAAAGGAATGTACCTTTATAATCGCTACAAGAGAAACAAGAACGATGCTTTTAAACGAAGCCCGCTATAAAGCTTCTTTTGCTATTGTCTTAAATCCGCTAACTGATAATCTAATAAAAGGCTTATCTTCTTCAAATATTACAAGTAGAAGTAATAGTGAATATAAGATTATAAAGTTACCGAATTATTCAGATGACGAAATAAAGAATGGAACTATCGATTTATGGGATGCAATAAGTCTTAAAATTGATATAAGATTTACAAATAACCTTAAGAACTTAAAACCAATAATTTATGAAAACAGTTAAAAAAAAGCTGCCAAAAACAGTTTTACAATTCACGTTTAGGAATACTCTTTACAAGTTAGGGGATTCTTTTAGAGGTACCGCCTCAGAAACTAAAAATTTAATCGACAAAAAATATATAAGATAATGACAGTAATTAGCACAATAGCTTCTAAGTCCGCAGGACAAGGAGGAGGTGATATCAACACGGGTGATAAGGGATTCAATATCGCTTTCGGCTTTGTTATTCACGCATTAGCAATCACAAAAGGAACCGTGATTACAAAAGATACTGAATTAACTCCCGTAGTTATTCAGGAATTGGTACAAAAAGGTAAGTTAATTCCTTTCATGGACGCTTTCTCTTCTGAACCAACAATGTCTGACGACGCTTTAGAGACTTCACCTTTAGGTATCGAGGCTCTAGCTTTAAAAGGTCTTGCGAAGTACGCATTGACAATGAAGAAAGGTCAGAATTATTACAAGGAAATGAACAAAGCTACAGGTTTCGGAAACTTTGATTTTATTTTAGGAGACGTAGACGGAAATTGGAAGTTTGCAATAAACTCTAACGGAGACTATACGGGATTTACAGCGGGTCAAACTTTAGCTACTATGACTACTCCTGCAACGGCTACTGAGACGGAGAAAAAAACTCTTACCTTTCAGTTGACAAGTAGATTGCAATGTGACGCAAACTACGCAGTTATTGAGGCAGCTAACGCTTATCCAATTTCTGAGGTAACGGGAATTAACGGAGTACAGTTATCTTTTGAAGACGCTAACGGACCAGTAGTTCCTGCTGCAGGAGACGTTTCTTTAAAAGTTAAGGTTGTTTTAGAATCTGATAGAATTACACCTATCGAAGCTTTAATTGCTACTAACTTTATTACTTCTGCGGGTAGTATTTCTGCTATTCAAGATGACGGTAACGGTTTTTATAGTCTTACGATAACTTCTTTATCGGCAGGCGCTCTTACTTTAAGAACTAATGACCCGACTTTATTGGTAGCAACTATCAATTCTTCTGGAGTACTTTTACGTTCAGATGTATTGTCATCAACCGTAGCTGCTTAAGATCACTTAACTTAATTTAATAAAAACCCTTTCTCAATGCGAGGAAGGGTTTTTTTAATACAAAAATAAATGAACGTATCTCAATACAAAAAAAGACTAAAAACGTTTTCGGTAGAGAAAAATGTTGAAAAAGTAGTAAAGAGGAGTTCTAAGGAGATTATAGAATTAAATAAGGTAAATCTATCAAAGGGTTTAAATAGTTACGGTACGGTTGTAGGAAGGTACTCTTTCTTCACTCTAAGGTACGCTAAACTATTGAAACCAAAAAAACCTAAACAAGTAGGGGGTCTGTATAACTTCTATTGGACGGGTAGATTTATTAAAGGAATTTTCATAACTTACATCGATAATAAGATAGTCTTTAAAAGTAAAGGGATGGGTTATATAAGAAAAAGTAGATTTATCAATGACAACAAGCTTTTAGGAGTTACTGAGAAGCAGAGTTCTGATATAAACTACAAGATTTTAAGCCCTAAATTACAACAACTATTTCAAAAACATATAGGAAGATAATGAGTCTAGCTAATACATATATAGGTTTCGAAGATATCCCCGTAAACAATTTTCATCAAATATCTAAAACAGGAGACTTACGATGGTTTTACAAATCGTTCTCAGGTAATAGAGATTTAAAAATAAGTCAATTAGACAATGCTTCTTTGGCTGAAAGATACAAAGAGGTTTACGATGATAGAATTAAATATACTAGCGACGTTAAAAGCACTGAGTATTACCGAAAACTAAACGAGATAAGTGACCTTGAATCTAAACTATTTAGAATAAGTTCCGCATTTGATATTTTAATTGATTTAAAAACCGATAGCAAAGTGTTTTTAGATTACATTAAATACTTTAAAGAAGATGAAAAATTTAACGACTTTAAAGATATTAAAAATGATAAGGATAGGTTAGATTATATCAAATGGTTAAGCTTTAAAATAAAGGGGTTTAAAACAGCTTTAGCGGTAAAGAAATCAAACTACTCGGAAGTACTTGAACCTAAGGAAGCCGAAAAACAAAACTCTTCTTTTGATATTGTAAAAGAAAAACTAATTTTGCAAGAATCTTTAGGGAATGTTTATATTAACATTTATACTTGCCCTTTAATTGAATGGTGCGCAATGATACTTAGAGCCGAAGAAAAATCTATCGAATCTAAGAAACAATTAGATAAAATAAAAAACAAAAAATAGTACTATGAGCGGTCAAGTTGATATTATAATTTCAAAAAAAGCTTTAGCTGAAATCGATAAAGCTTATCAAGAATTAACAAGGCTTCAAGAAAAAATGCTTGAGGTTAATAAACTTGGAGCAAAAAGCAGAGGAGGTGTTGGTAGTAATCAGAATATGACCAACGAGATAGCTGCTATAAAAAAATTAATAGCTGAAAACAAGAACTTAACAGCTACTAAGAAAAAAGCTATTAAAACAATACAAGGAACCGCTAACGCTTACAATGCTCAGATAGCGGGTCTAAGAAAACAGCAAAAACAACTAGTTACTACAAATAGGTCTTACCTTCAATTTGAAATGAGGATTATGGGTATTCAATCCAAGCTAAGAGGATTGACAAAAACTCATTCTCAGGTTTCTATGGCTACAAGAAAGTCTACAAAATCTACGGGAGGATTTATGAGTAAGCTTGGGGGTGTTGGAAAATTACTTAAAGGAGTTGGTATTATTTTTCTTTTAACAAAGCTAAAGGACGTTGCTTTACAGTTGGTTAGAAACTTCTTTGAACTTGCGAAGACATTTGATTCGCTTGGATTTGCTTTAGAAAGAACTTCTAAGAATTTAGAAGAAGCTAGAATGAACAGTATGTTTATGCTCAAGCTTTCCAAAAACTTAGGGCTATCGCTGATTGCAACTACTACGAGATTTATTAAGTTCGCAGCTGCAGCTAGAAATTCGGGTCTTGCAATGAAGGACGTTCAGAGTATTTTTGGAACAATGGCAAAAGCGGGAGCCGTACTTGGTTTACGTACCGACGAACTTTCAGGAGTATTCTTAGCCTTAGAACAAATGCTTTCTAAAGGTAAAGTTACTACTGAGGAATTACGTAGACAATTAGGTGAGAGATTACCAGGTGCGTTTGGTATAATGGCAGCAAGTTTAGGCGTTACTTTACCGAAGCTTGATGAAATGCTTAAAAAGGGTGAGTTGCTTTCGGCTGACGTATTACCAGGATTTGCAAGGGCAGTTGAAGCAGCTTTTGGATTAGAGACGGTTGAAAAGGTTGAAACACTTACCGCTTCTCAAAATAGACTTACAACTTCTTGGCAAAACTTCGTAAAATACTTAACAGGTGAAGGGAGTGTTATTCGTAGCTTTTTTGCAGGTATATTAGATTACTCAACTAAATTTGTAGAAGGAATAAATGCTTTATTTAACAGGCAAGAGGTAGCCGACGCAAGTAATTTAGAGAAAGGTTTTGACAAACAAACAGAGACTATTAAAAAAGCTGCTAAGAAGGCTTTAGACCTTACAAGAAAAGAAGGTGACAAATTAGCTGACTTAGATAAAGAGGTTGCTAGAACAGCTGCTCTTGCGGTTGGTAAATTACAGAACGACCTTACGGACGAGAAGATAAGGATTGCCGTTCAAAATAAACTAAAGTATACAACCGAGGTTGAAGCAATGGAGCAAAAACTTGCTGAAAGATTATTCGCTCAGTCTTACTTAAATTATCAAAAAGAAGTTGCTACGGTTAAGATTCAACAGAAAGCTTTATCGGACGCTAAAAAGGATGTAATGAATCCTGAGTTAAGGTTTAAGAGAAATAAATTACAAAAAATAGAGGAGTTAGCAAATGATGATTTAACAGCTTCTTTAGAGAGATTAAATTTAGCCGAAGGAAAGTATAGTGCTACAAGATTACTTGCTGAAAAATCCGTACCCGTAGAGGTTGACCCACAAGATGTTACTAAAAAACGTATTAGCGAAATAAAAGACCTTACTAATAAAGCGAATGCTGAAAAGTTAAAGACTGAGATTGATTACAATAAATCTTTAATAAAAGAGAAAGAGAAGGGTAATTCCGAAATTTTGGAGTTACAGAAAACAAATCACAAAAAAGAACTTCTTCTTCAAGTAACTTTAGATGATGACTCTAAATCTAAAATAGAAAAAACTAGATTAGATGATATAAAAGAAAATGATAAATACTTAGCGGATAATTTAATAACAAAAACGGAACACGGTAAAAGATTAGAACTTATTGAACAAAATAGTGTAGACTCTTTAGAGATTATAACTCAAAAATATCGACAAAATCAACTAAAACTAGACGCTGAGTTAAATAAAAATGTTTTACAAGAAGAAAAAGACCTTACAGATAAAAAGGAAATTGCCGAAGCTGCTAGTCTTGCTAAAAATATTAAAAATTTAGAACTAGAATACGGTGGTTTAGAATTAATTACAAAGGATAAGAAAGGTTTATTAAAGAAATTTAACTTAGAAAAAGAAAAGTTAGAGGTAGATTCATTTAATGCTACGGTAGATTTACAGATACAGGAAATTAAAAACCTAGCTGATTTGGGTGGCGCTCAAGGAGAGTATACTAAATTAATAAAAGATAGGATAGATGTTTTAGAAGGAACTAAAAAAGTAGTAGGTGGCGCTACTTCTAAGAAAGTTTTAACCGAGCAAGAGCAGTTAGAATTAAACTTAGATTATTTAGGTCAATATACCGATGATGCCGGAGAATTAGTTAGTACTTTATTTGATAGAAAAATAGCTGCTATTGACGCAGAGATAGAGGCGGAAGCTAGAAAGTACGCTTTATTATACGCTTTTGCGGAAGGTGACGCTGACCAGACTAGAGCCTTAAAAATACAAGAGCAGAAGGATAGAGAGAAACTAGAAAAGAAAAAATCGAAGGTACTTAGGCAACAAGCAATAGCTGAAAAAGCTGCAGCTCTCGTGTCAGTTGCTATTAATACAGCGGTTGCTTATACTAAAACATTGGCGCAAACAGGTCTTATTTTCGGACTACCTTTAGCTCAAGTTGTTTTAGGTCTTGGAGTGATACAGGCAGCTACTATTTTAGCGCAACCAATACCAGAATTTGCAAAAGGAGGTACAATGGGTCACGATGGTCTTGCCTTAGTTGGTGACGGAGGTAAGCAAGAGGTTTTGAAAACTCCTGGAGGAAAGCTATCTTTGACTCCTGATACTGATACTTTAATGAACCTAGAGAAAGGAACAGAGATATTTTCGTCAGTAAGTAAGTTTAATCAAGAAAACCCTGAGGATATGACTTCATTACTACACTCTTCTAGTTTGTTGAGTTCGATAAGCTTGAATCAAAAAAGTATAGACGGAATGATGACCGCTCAAAAAATAGTAGACGAAAGGCTTTTAAACGCAATGTTGTTAAATACCAAAGCAGTTAAAGACTCTAAGTCAAATGTAAATATAAAAACTCAGAATATTGATATACAACATCAAATCTGGAAATCTAATCTTTTAAATTAATGAGTTCGATTTACCCAATATATACGGATAGAGTAAGATACAGATTATACCACAACCCAACGGGTGTTATAGATATAAAAGAACCTAAAGGTTTTAGGGATGACGAAAACGAATTTATCAGAGATAAAAAACTTGACGGAATATTTCCTGAGATTACTAATGACTTGATTTTTTTTGACGAAGCATCTTCTTGGATAAATACGGTCTACGAGGTTTACGGTATAAACGCAGATATCATTTGTACAAAGGACGAAAGAAATCCTAAGACTGATGTTTTTGAATTAGTTAAGAGTGGTTTTTTAGATTTAGTTTCTTTGACAAGAGACGAAACAAGTACTAGTCTTAAGTTTGTCAGTAGCGGTCTTTTAAGGATTCTTAAAGCAAGAGAGAACGAGAAAATAGAAATAGATAGGTTAACTACTTTTAGCGGTTTAGAGGTACCTTATTTAGAACCTAGCAAGGTTGCTTTAAACGGTAGAGGTATCTTTTTAAAATCTTTACTAGAGACTAAGGAGGACCAGAATACTACTAGTAAATTTAGTATGCGATTCCAAACTCAAAACTCAAGAACCGCTAGTTTATCCGTTCCTGTTACTAAAGTATATATCTCTGATACTAGAGTCAACGCTACTACTGAGTCAAGTTTTACTTCAACACCTGATATAGGTGTAGTAGAAAGTTTATTTTACTTACTTAACGATAGAAATAAAACAATAAATATAAATATTAAATGCAAGTTTAATATTGTAGAGCCTTCTAATATTGATATCTCGGATTTATCTTCTGACGCTTTTTTAAAATTATATCTTGTAGTTTTTGAAAACAAAGAAAATTATAACGTAAAACAGAGAATACCTTTATCTGATAATATTGTTTCTAGCGAAGGTTTAAGATTAACAAGTGTTGACGTCTCTTACGTAAATGATAGCTTTGAATTACTAGAGGGCGAAAGTTTATCGCTTCAATGGTACGGAGGAGCGTCTTCTTGGGGTGATTTTATAGGAGGTGTTGGGGTTTCTTTTGGTTATATGAGACCTAGATTTGATAATATAGTATCGTCAATAAATATAAAGGAAAACAGTAATTTCTTCAACTCAGTAAGTAAGGTTCATTTTCCTTTCGATATTGCAGAAAGGTTTTTAAAGATATTTACGGATAAAGATAATTTACTTGTAAGTAATGTTTTAGGAAGAAAAGAAAACGGTTACGAAAGTGACGGGGAAGCTTCATTAATTGGTTTGGCACATGGTTTTTGGATTAGGCAATTTTCAAAAGATTCAGAATCCGAAACCGATGAAGAGAATAGATATAAATCAATGTCTACTACCTTTAAGGAGTTCTACGAGTCTTATTTTACTACTTGGAATCTTGGAGCGGGAATTGAAAAAGTAGGGTTTAGGGAGGTTTTTAGGATAGAGAAAAAAGAATATTTCTATAATAAAAACGTACTAATTAAATTAGGAAAAGAAGTTAACGGAAAGTTTGAATATATTCAAGTTAATAAAGTTAAGAGAACATTAGATTTAAGTTCCTTTTACTCAGGAATAGAAGTAGGATATGAAAAAGGTGGTGACTACGAGGAAGCGGTTGGTCTTGACGAGTACAATACTAAAACAACTCTTACAACGGTACTTAATAAATTAGAGAAGATTTACAATATAGTTTCAAAATATAGAGCAGATTCATACGGTATTGAGTTTGCTAGAAGGTTGCCTTTTGATAGTTTTCCAACAGAGGATACAAAATACGATAGTTCTATTTGGTTATTGGATTTAATCAGAAACCCAATATCAAATGTATTTAATCAAAGGTTATGGGCTGATGATTTTGATACGGTACCTACGGGAGTTTTTGACCCCGAAACAGCTCAAAACCTAAGACTCTCACCTGTAAATACTTTATTTAGGCACGGTTGGGTTATTGGTTCTGGTTTAATTAAATATCCTTTAGATTTTATAAGGTACGGTAGTTCGGTTGCCAATAGTGCTTTAACTACTACTATCAATGGAGTCTCTTCCTCTGAAAACGGGAATATAAGAAACAACCAAATTGAAAAAGCAAGAACTGACGGAGAGATTGTTTCTTTTGAATTTAATGTTGACTACGATTTATTACAAAAAATTCAAGGAAAAACCTTAATTTTGGGGAAAGAAATACCAAACTTTTATGGATTGGTTGCTTTTAAGAATGAAAAAGGAGAGATAGAGACTGGTTATATAGACAAAGTGTCTCCTAACGGTGAAGGTAAATGGACTTTAAGGAAATCTAATTAAATAAAAAAAATGAGTAGCAGTATTTTATTAAGGATGATTAAATTGCCTGAGGAATTTGATAATGTAAAAATCAAAATTTCTTTTGGATTAGAGGAGCAGTTTAATCCCTCAAGAAGTGCTCCTGGTCAGTCCGTTATAGCAGGCAGTATTGAAGATACTATAATAAAACTGAGAGACTCTTTTCAAGCTGATTATAATTACGGGGGAGATGGACCATATCTTTTAGAATTAGTATCTACCGATAGTCTTAGGATTACTATAAATATAGAGGATTATTTTACGAGCGGAGACTTTAGCCAATACACTTCTGGCTCTAGTCCTAACTTTGTTGCTTCGTTTGTTCAAGAACCTGATACGGTTGACTTAGGTGTTAGTAGTATATCTTTCTCTCAAGCTTCTTCTGATTTTTGCGAAAAAATAAACGCATCTGTTACGACTACCGAACAAATAGATAGTTATTCTATTGACAACGGAAATACTTACAACAACGTACTAAGTAATCCATTTACAATATCTAATATCACTAGGAGGTCTAGTACGGTTTTAAAAATAAAAAAAGGTTCTGAGATAGATACCTCAAGGATAAAGGTTCCTTCTTTTTTATTGAAGGCTAACATATCCGCAAGTTATACCAACTCTCCGTCAGGTGCTACGGTAACTATTTCTCTTGCAGGTAGTAGATATTTATTAAACCTAGAGTACTCGCTAGACGGTACTAATTTTCAAAATAGTGATACTTTTTCAGGAATACTAGAAGGGGATTACACTTTTTACGTTAGAGACCAATACGGATGCAGTGTCAATAAACCTCTTACCGTACCTGCTTTTGAGGACGGCGGTGTTGGTGAAAGATTCCCTTATTCAGATTTGCCAAGTAAATCTCTATCTATTAGATACTTTAAATATATTGATTTTAGCAACAGTTCGGAGTACAAGAACGACGAAAATACTCAAAGCGATGAATTGCCTTATACTGAAAATTCAAGGCTTTATAATCAGTTATTTAAGAACTCTGACAGGGCTATAAGAACTCAATTAAAAACTAATTATCAAAATATAGTAGCTACCGTAGTTGACGAAGAACTTGTAGAGCATGATATTGAAGTGATTAAGGTTGTAGATTATAGCGATATAAAGGATAGAAGAGATGCAATGATTTACAATATTGGTAACTTAGGTGAGCAATTAGGTATATATTTTACGGGCGGTAATACTTATGACTATTATACAGGTGCTGATATAGGTGATTATGTTTTAAACGGAAACCTTCCTCTTTGGGGAGAAGTAGGTAATTACGTATTTGTAAACGGTGCTTGGTACCAAATAGCTGACGTAATATTTGATGATTCCAAACAAGCATACGTACTCGTTATAAATACAGTTTATACGGGTAGTGAGGTGAGTGTTGAAGTAAGTAGTATTTATAATTTAGAGCCTTATAATATTCACGAATTTAATATCGATTTTTCTTTATTTCCAAATCAAAAAATTCAAGTAAATATAACCCAAACAGATTCAGACTCAGCTTTTCCTGAGGTTGTTTATTTAAGCGAAATAATTGAAGTAGCAGAGTATCACGAAGATTCTTTATCTATTGAGTTTTATAATGAAAATAACACAGATATATTTTACGCTACGGGTATTAAAAATCAAATATACATTCCAATAGAATATTTTCAAGGAAATTCTAACGGTACGGTTAATGCTGAAAAAACAGATATCGATACCTTTTTAGTAGACGCAGAAGCTTATGAAACAGATTTAATTGCTTTTAAGTTAATGCCTAAACAAATTATGAGAAAAGTTATACAAGCCTTGACTCATAAATTTGTATTTTTAAACGGTGTTCAATACGTAAAAGAGGAATTAGCTGAAATAACGGGAGTTATAGGCACTAATTTATATAGAGTTAACGCTGAAATGACTAAATCTAACGCAGTCTATACCTCAAGAGGAACAAACAATACAAGCTTAACACCTCTTGAAATACCCGCTATATTAAAAGCTTCGTCTAATGGATTTATAAAAACTAAAAAATAAAAATGAGCAGTATAGAACAACAAGTAGCTATCAATAGGGATTGGATAAACTCAGTCATTGCAGCTAGTAAATTAGCCTCAGAACTAACGGAGTCCTTGGAGATAACAAACTCAGACCAAAGTGTAAATATACAGGAGGGTACAAGCGACGCTACTTTTGTAAAAGTACCAATTATAAGAGGTTCTCTTGGTGGTTACAATCCCTTAACAAATATACCTACTCTAGCGGACGGAACAGGTGTGGTAGGTGATAATTATAGTATATCAGTAGAAGGTATTATTAATTTAGGTTCAGGAAATATAACTTTTCTTGTAGATGATTTTGTTTCTTATAATGGTTCTAAGTGGATTAAAACAACTAAGTCTCAGATATCCGATATACAAGGTCTTCAAGCAAAGTTAGACGCTCTATCGCTAGCTTTAACCCCTCAAGGGAATTGGAACGCAAGTACAAATACTCCTGATATAGATTCAGTTGCTGAAACAAGTGATTATTGGATAGTTTCGGTTCCAGGTAATACAAGTTTAGGAGGTGAAAACGATTGGGGTCTTAATGATTTAGCTATTAAAACAGCTAATGGTTGGGCAAAAATAGATAACTCGGAATCAGTAGTTTCTGTTTTTGGTAGACTTGGAGCAATCATAGCACTAGAAGCGGATTACCAAGCTTTTTATACAAAAATAGCTACTACAACGGCTTTAGCTAACGCAAATTTAAAAGCAAGTGTCAATGGAAATCCTTTTATTTTAAAAAAATCCCCAGGAAATACCTTAACTTCGCTTGAAGCTAACGACATGATATTGATAGGGTTCTGGGATACTACGGAATTTATAAGCCTAGCTATTTATCTTGGAGGTGACAAGGATACAAAAACAAATTACAATATTTTAGAGAGTACAACGGGTTTATAAATTAATATAAATAAATAAAAAATGAAAAAAATTATAATTGGATTGCTATTGTTGTTTATTCCTTACCTAGTAAAGGCACAGACAAAGGTCATTAACTCAAAATTAAAAGTAACCGTAGTAGAGCAGGGGTCTAAGGCTGATAGCTTAATTGTTCAAGGTTCGGATATGGTTTTTAAATACTTAAAAACTAGCGATTTACTTATTGGTGCAGCCCCCGCAAGCGGTTCAGCTAATTATATTCAAAACAACCCCGCAAGTACTCAGTCTGCTAGTTTAGACATAAACGGAAGTGGTCGGCTTGGTTCTACCCTAGATACAGGGGGAGATATAACTATTACAACAGGTAGTCCAAAGATTGTATTTTACGATACAAACGAACTTTTAGAAGCAAGTGTTACGTATAATGGTTCGGCTGAGATTTTTGATTTTAACGCTGATTTAAATATTCAAGGTAATTTATACTTAGAAGGTAGTTCAGGTAAAATAACAGGTATTAATTTAGTTACGGTTGATACTGACGCAGCTAATAAACTTTATGTTGACGGTAAGTCCGCAATAACTTCTGACGGTTCTTCACCTAGTTTAAATACAGGTATTTCAGCATCAGAAGTAAGAACTTTAATTGGGGCGGGAACTTCTGATTTAGCAATAGGAACAACTTCTACAACTGCTTTAGCAGGTGATACTGATTTAAGCGGATATCTTCTAAATACCACAGATACTTTAACGGGAGATTTAACTGTTACAGGAGGTATTTCAGCAGTAGAAGGTGATTTTACAGGTCTTGTTACAATGACAGATAGACTTGAATTAAGTGATGCTAATAACAATAGTTTTATTGGAAAAGATTCAGGAGAAGCAACTACAACAGGCTCCAATAGTGTATCTTTAGGTTATCAAAGTCTTTATTCAAATACAACTGGATACAATAACGTAGCTTTAGGTTATCACACTTTGAAAAACAACATAAGTGGATATGAAAATATATCTTTGGGTCTTCAAAGTTTATTTAACAATACAGGTGGAGGTGATAATATAGGTTTAGGTGATAAAGCACTTTATTCAAACACAAATGGAAATCACAGTATAGCTTTAGGTGATAAATCACTTTATTATAGTACAGGAAGTGAAAACATAGGTTCAGGTTTTGGCAGTTTATTTCAAAACACAACTGGAACTAAAAACATAGGTTTAGGTAGCTATGCGGGTTCTAATGCAAATAGCGGTTCAGTACCAAATCGAACAGGTTCTAATTCTATTTTTATAGGTTCAGACACTAAAGCAAACGCAGACGGTGAAACAAATCAAATTGTAATTGGAGACACTGCAATAGGAAACGGTTCTAATACGGTTACTTTAGGAAATGATAGTATTACGGATACTTATTTAAAAGGAGACATTCAAATTTCAGGAACAACAACCTTTGCTTCTGGTATAACGGCAACGGGTTTAAATATACAGAAGCAAAGCGGTGCTTCTTCAAGTATTGCAACATTTGGAAATTCAAATATAGAAGGAGGACTTCAAGTGGTAACCAATGGGAATTTAGATTGGGGTTTTAACGCTTTAAACTCTAGGAACCTAGTATTTCGTACTAATCAAACAGAAGCCTTACGATTAAACGCTAACCAATCAGCCACTTTCGCTTCTAGTGTAGAGGCAAAAACTCTTGACCTTATAAGTATTCCTACAGGTGGGAGTGGAGCCATTTTAAATATAGGTTTAGACACAAACACTCCAACTAGGGCAGAGATAGGTGTTGAAAATTTTAATGGTGTTTTTTCTTTATATGATTCAGGTAGTAGAGAAGATGTTAAAATAACAACTAGCGGGAACTCTTGGTTTAAAGGAGGTAACGTAGGTATCGGAACGAGTACTCCTAGTACTAATTTAGAAGTAAACGACCCTAGTAC